>Ga0056128_1000398_pt1 | contig 37811 bp, 21 predicted proteins | sample WorMetLIZISLAND2_FD_71113 | JGI IMG/M metagenome (GOLD analysis project Ga0056128, IMG submission 71113) | Marine gutless worms symbiont microbial communities from Max Planck institute for Marine Microbiology, Germany - Olavius geniculatus... ... | reverse complement strand
TTTAATATATTTCGAATTAAAAGCGTCTTTAATTTGATTTGTGCAACAAAAAGTCGTAAGGTTACAGCTAAAATGATCTAAAAGTTCATGATATGCAATTTAGAAAAAAATAACGTACCGGGTAGCAAAAACAATCTGGTTTGGTAGCAGACGATAATGACGTTCGTGGCGTAAACTGCGTTTTTGATGGCGTATCTAACACTAACGCTTTAGGCATACCTGGTGATGGCACGGCAGACAAAAAAAACTAAAGAGTTTTGTTTTGTTGTACTGAGGCATTATACTACAAAATCTGCTTTACGTGCTCCGGCTTGGACGTATTTATAATATACTCATTATGAACTAACACTAACGCGTTAGGCTTCAAAAACGCAACCATAGGCGGTGGATCATACCACTTGAAATATGCACGATGAATATTTAATGAAACGGGCTTAAAGGCTTCAACTCGTTGCGTTAGGCGAACGGTGAGTAAACAGTCTACTTATTTATATGTCTGTGGTTTGTAACAATGTATGAATTAAACGGAAAGGTGACTTTAATTACCGGTGCCAGTTCGGGCATTGGTGCAGCGATAGCCACATTGTTTGCTCGTTTGGGTGCCAAGCTAGCAATTAGTGGTCGAAATGAAGCAAACTTGCAGCGCACCTGGGACGAGTGCGTGCGAGCTGCGCCAGCCGAGGCAGATCAGCCGTTGTTACTCATTGCAGACATGTGTTCCGAGGCAGACGTTGCCAGGCTGGTTGATACTACCATTCAGAGATTTGGTCATCTGGATATTTTAGTGAATAGCGCTGGAGTCATCGAGTTCGGCACGATTGAGACGACGTCATTGGAGCAGTATGATCGCGTGATGAACGTTACCGTGAGATCAGCATACCAGCTCACAATGCTCTGTGTTCCACATCTTATTGCAACACGTGGAAACATTGTTAATGTGTCGAGTGTAACTGGAACACGCTCGTTCCCCGGAGTTCTTGCGTACTGCATGGCAAAGGCGGCAGTTGACCAGATGACCAGCTGCACGGCACTTGATGGCATCCAAGGGGGTTCGAGTGAACAGCGTCAATCCCGGGGTGATTGTCACCAAGGTTCACAAACGAGGTGGGCTGTCTGATGATGCTTATGCCAAGTTTCTGGAACATTCAAAGTCAACACATCCGCTAGGACGAGTTGGTGAAGCAGAAGAAGTTGCACAAGCAGTTGCATTCTTGGCTTCTAGCAATGCATCATTTGTTACTGGTGAACATCTTCATGTTGATGGCGGAAGACATGCAACCTGCCTTCGTTGATCAGTGATAATAGGACTGATGAGCGTCTATACTAAATAAGTAGCATGTGTGTGATGGCTGTGTCGGTGAAAACACTGTGTTAATCACACTGGCGTAGCCATAAGGGGGCACTGAGGGCACATGCCCTCATATGAGCCTAAGGCTGCGTCCACATAGACACGAGTACGAGTACGAGTCCGGGTTTCCGTTTACAGCTCGTAGAAGCTTCACTCGTACGAGTGAGACGTTCACGGTCACTTGTACAAGCACATAACCCAACGCGTGTCAGCTATATTGAATTAAACTGAATCCAGGGAATGCTTCACGAATAAACAACAATATTTCATCACATCGCTAATAATTTTACCAGCCGTGCATCTCTAATGATGAATAATTTTACAATGTCATCAGTTCTGATGTCAAACATGTGCCATAGCTTTTGTACATTATATTATTGTTATTTACGGGTAGTTTATTTCGCACAGGTTGGATACAAACATGACCTGCACAGAAACTACTCGTACGAGTGAAATTTACAGGTAACCTGTACTCGTATGTATGTCAAAACGACCGCCATTGAAATACACGCAAACTCATGTTTGCCTGAACTCGTATACGGGAACCTGTACAGTGCCGTACTTGTACTCGTGTTTATGTGAACACAGCCTAATCCATTACTCAAAATGCTGTGAAAAATGCATGAAAATGCTTCATTTTAGCACAGAAGTCAAAAATTTTTCTGTTGAGACAGCCCTCTCACCAGACACTTCCCCTAGTCGGGAGAGACACCTCCCCAAACTCCATCCCTTAAGTGCCCCTCCCCCTTATATCCAGATCCTGGCTATGCCAGTGGCTAATCAGTGATCACATGTTGTGCAGAGTGAATATTGTCCCAGCTGATGATGGGAAACTTTATTTTCTTCAGTTATTATGTTAACACTTTGATTGTGATGTTGGCAGCTGACTCAGCTGGTATGTTATATTTGCAGCAGAGATGTGCATCCGTGGCCATTTCTGGGGCCACATTCTCGAAAAAGAAATTTCCAAAGATCTTCCTCAGAAGTTTCTAGAATGTAGCCCCCAGACATAGAAATCACTTAGTCACAATGGGCTGGGTCTGACTGAAAAATTAATGGACTGTGCTGAATTTATTAAAAACTACACTTGCAGGTAAAATTTTTCAATTATGAAGTTCATCCAAAATGCACACTAATTGAATAATGGGCCATTTAATTTTTTTTTATCATAAAACTTCCAATACAAGCCCCAGCTTCTGTTAGAACAAGATGCAAGTCATGGATCAGTAGAATTATTTGTCATTTTTGCAGGGAAATTGAGCTTTATTGTGTTGTATAATTGAGCTGCTGAAAGGCTAGATGGACAGCAGTATTACAGCAGTATGTAACTGTGTGTTGAGTTGACCGTGTGTCGTTATACTTTTTGACTACTCATATTTGCAGGTTTATGATGTGTAGCTGTTTGTTAGTAAAATATTTTGTTAACTTTCTGAATCATGTGATTTTCTGTTTAACATTTATAGCATGTTACTGCAGGGATGTGCACAAGACCTTCTGAGCCGAGATTGAGACGAGATCCGAGACCCATGTCTCCCAGACCGAGGGTCCAAGACGTTCAAAATTTTGTCCGAGACAGACCGAGATGAGACGTTGCAGCATCCGAGACGCTGGCTGAGACCTTGAAGCTCCCGAGGGTCTCAAGAGTCTCGGGGTCTTCAACGTCTTGCCGAGACGTTTTCCGTGACATATGGGGAAACACATTAACAATGAAAAAATTATACGGATTAATTAACTCGCACCATCCTAAGCGTTTTCCATTTTTGATATTGTGGGTTTTTGCACTTTATTTTGACATTATCGCTGAATAATTAACAGCTTGCACCATAAAGAATTGCAACTGCAGTGCTGTAGACATGAGCCATTATTTTTCTCGCAGTTTGCAAGCAACTGAAATTAGTAAACTACAGCTGATTATAGCCTTATACGTCGACTACATTTGGCTGATAGTATTCATTCTGACATCATGCACTTTATCTTCATTGCGACTAGATCATTTTATGACGAAAAAAGACTGACACAACATAATTTTGCTTTATGATAAATAAGTACATGAAAGACAAAAAACACTGTAAACGAATATTTCTAAGCCACAAATAACATGCTTGTTAATATCGCTCTAAATGCAGCTACAGTATGCATGGCGCGCGCCTGCACAAAACGTCTCAACGAGACGCAATGGCCCGAGACTCGAGACGAGTACCTACTGGACCAAGACCGAGACATATTGCTCCGAGACCGAAACGAGACCTGAGACGCATCATTCTGAGACGAGACCGAGACGAGACGTTAGTACGTCTCGAGACTGTCTCGAGACTGAGACGTCTCGACCGAGACCACATCCCTGTGTTATTGTACCAGATTGTGTTCCATAATCTTAATAATTAAGCTGTGCCTTTTTGTTATGTGAACCCCCATTCAAAATATATATGTTCTGCTTTCTTTTCATTGTTATATTGATCTGCTAGTACAGCAGGTTTTAGGCAGGACTGAATAGGAGCATTTGGAGAACATCAAGAAGAGACTTTTTTCTTGATGATCTTCAAACGATCCTCTAGCTGGATGCTAGATGTCTCTAGCTGGATTAATGGAGGGTCATGTGCCTTGGTCTGCTGTACTTTAACATGTGGCCCAACCATTTGTGTTTACATTTCTGTATTATGTTTAATATTTTCCTGTCTTCTTGAATCATGTGTAAACTATCCTCAGTAGTATTGTTTATCCAGCCGACTTTCTCCATCCTTCTCCACATCCGCATCTCAAAAGCTTTTAGTCTGTTTTTCTCTTCCTTTGTCAATCTCCATGTTTCTGTTTTTCTTGAGTTACAAGTGCACACGGTTTAGAGTAAAGTGGCATATAATGTAAAAGTGGAACATGCTTTAACTTTTGGAAGCTGAAAACTCACATCTCATTATCTCACCCCCTGCCCTCCAATAGACAACATTATGAGATTAATGACTGTCTGTAGGATAACAGGGAAGATTATTAGAACTGCCATTACCATTACATATGCACAATTATAATCGGCAGTTCTTACAATTTTAGGTTTAGCTCCTTTTTGTGTTTCGTGTTTCATAAAGGTTAAACTTTTTGTTCTGTTATTATGTGTATGTGCAATCCTGCCTGGAAAGGCCATCCCCGAAATGACCTATACTGTGTCGGGTGGGACGTTAAACCCTACTCCCCCTCTCAATCTCATTATCACTGTAGTTTATAGACAAAGCATATCTCATGACCTGTTCAGAGGCTGATACTGCTGTTGATAACTGTTTTGATTGTTCAGTGTGATATTGAATAATGTGCTGCTGCTCATTTATGAAGATTATTTAATGCTGAATAATAAATAATAGTATATTTAATTCACGGTGATATGTTGTAAATTCTAGATTCAGTAGTTTCCGTTTGTGTGTCCACTTGTACACGTGTCGTCCATGGTGTTTCCATGATACCTGTGGTGTGCCTTGACAGATTTTTCGCCAAACTTTTGTCACTCATTTGTTTTGGGACAAAGATGAACTGAAGTTTTGGTGGTCACAAAGTCAAAGGTGAATGTCTTCTAATGGGTGAAGGGAATACATTGTGTACATAGCTTGAGTTTTAATGGTCTAGTTAATAATATGGTGTGTAGTAGGGTTTCTCTACAACGGCTAAGCTTCTTTTCTTTTAATTGTGGCATACAATTCTGTTTGCTGTGTAATGTCTACAGTATGAATTAAGCAAACACTTTCTTCTCGAAGACATTGATAGCTGTCGGACAATAATATCATGTGCACAGTTTTACCAGGCTTACGACTGAATGAATGCATAAAGTTAATGTGGAAGTACGATAACGAATAATGTCCAAGCTATTACACTGCAACGACCGGGATTTAACAGTAAGGCAGTAACACAGGAAAAAAATAAGATAGACAAGGCAGATCACTAAGCTAAACTGAAAGACAAATGAATACAACGTTTCAGAAAATAGACTTATAAACAAAATTCATTAAAAATGTAAACTATGTTATGAAAAATGATATGACAGTGACAGTGTTAACACAGTAGTGCTGACAGTAGGCGCACAACGTTTAAACAAGTAATGGAAGAAACTGGCGATTAACAAGTATTGCACAAATTGCATGCTATCAGGCATACAGAGGAAATGACAGCTGAGCTAGAGGTATAGCGAAACAACAGACAACAAACAGCAATAGCACATGGTCCGCTAAAAGTGAACTGCCAAATTTTACAACAGTGGCACAGCCATGGGGCGATCACCCCTCCCCCACTTTAGTTCTGCAGAATTTTAAAACTGCTTTTATGTAAAGGCACACTTAAGAAAATTTAGTCGACAGTTGATGATCAGAAACTCAGGTTATTATTAGACCAACCGTGCAATGTGACTTTAATGATTGTCATTTTTGGTCACCAGCACGGTCTCTAACAGGCCTTCCCCAATTCAAAATTCTGGTTATGCCACTGTTTCACAACTTCATCAAATACTGCCAGATTTTCACAATTTTTCACTGGCAATCTTCGTCACTATAGTCAAGACTGTCTTGGCTATATTGACGAGAAGTTCCAGTGAAAGATTATACAGTGACCGTTTGATATCCACTATACTTGAAACACGTTGCTAGGTTACCTTCTAAATATTTCTGCTAAAAAGCTCGCAAAAAATTATCACAAGATAGTGTAGCAACACATTTGAAATGCGTTTTGATTTTTAGGCCAAATAACCACTTTTATTACACTGTGTCACTGAAATAATTTGTTGCAGTTTAGCAGCAGTTATGACAAAGAAGTGAACGTGTTGGCTTACCATTTTGGACCACTCCGTACACTGATATACAATACAACACGTATGCATACATACGTACATGTTTAACAACACTAATTACTGTACACTGACGACCAAATCTACTGGTAGATGCAGCACAACTTCGCTCACTGATGATGGAGCAGAACCAACTACATGATTGTACAAACGGAATGCTTATTGGACTTGTTCTAAGTTACGAAATAGGCCTATAATTACGTTGAATGTACGTCTTCGTGCTCAGCTTTTGGCTAACATTGCACAGCGCACACGGACACACAGACAGACAGACACACACCACATCGATCACGTATAAACGAATTGGGCCACTGAAGCAAAAAGCCGGCAGGCGTACGCGACGGGGCGAGCGATCGGATAATAAAGATAATAATCAAAAACAGAAGCTAAATGGTTCGTTCGTTCGGCTTCTACTAGGCCCACACGTAGACTGTAATCACCGCGGAATGGGGTTTATAATGAATGATTAACTGTTCATCACGGGTAAAGGAACGACTTTCCTTCGAAGGTCGGGAGTCGCTGATCGAATTCCTCGTCGCTGCTGCTGACGCTGATGCTGCAATCTTCCTTGCTCATGTCAACAGCTGCCTCATCCTCATCATCGAATTCGTCATCTTCATCACAGTCGCGCTGCTGGTCGTCCAGGTTGCCGGGTTGCGCCAGAGACACGTCAGCCGCTGGAGCTCCACGCGCGTCGTCGTCAGTGACGCGTTCCTCCGCCTCCTCCATCATCTTGTTCCAGGCCGTGCGCTGGGCGCTGTTCACCTCCACCCCGGCCACTGGCATTGTTGTCGCTACAGTCGCCGGCGGCGGGCGGGAAGCACCGAGGGCCGGTGACGCCTGCACGGCCGAGCGGTGAGATCCAAGCCGCGGTGATGCGATGCCGTACTCTGCAGCCTGTGCCGCTGCCACGACCCCGCCACGTCCCGCGCTGCGTCCCAGTGACCGGTAGACGTGGTCGGGCACCGACCCGGCCGGCGACGACGGACGACGTCCTTTGATCTCCAGCGTCAAGTTGTCGACGTCTCGCTCGTCACTCACCTTCACTGTCGTTGCCTACATCACAAACACGTAGGCCTATATGTTTCGAGCTGTTTATTCCCTGCAGGCTAAACGTTGAACGTTAAATATGTCTGAGAGTGGGGCGCTATTGCCTATATGTTTCCAGGTAAAAAGTACAATCCAATTTTGCCAACGACAAAGACATTTTCGTCACAAAATAGGGTAACCCAAAACTCCCATTTTTAGATAAGTCTAGCTTATATTTGGACATCAGTGATTTGGGCAAAACGTTTTTTGAAGTTCAATATTGCGATTTTTTGCAAGACCAATGCTTTCATTTGTTTTGTAGAACTAGACCGAGACCAAGAGTCTTTCTCAAACAAGACGGCAGACCACGACCAAAACTTTTTTCTAAAGACCAAGGGCAAGTTTTTTTCCTCGAGGCGCCTTGGTCTCGAGGAATACCTACATTACCGGTCTATACGAAGATAAGACTTTGCTGTGCGATAATCGACACAGAATGAAGCGAGACTAAGAGACTAGGTTAACAAAACTGGAGACGTAGCGTGGCCCAAGTGACAATGTAGTTGAACCTGTTCGACATCGTCATCTTGGCGTCGCTGCGAGGCTGCTGATCGTGCTGCATATCTGGCGTCTGTGCCGTGATGTGTAAGTCGACGCTGAGTGTGAAGGATCAACGCAGACACCGCCACTACCACCGTCGCCAGCACGACTGCCACGCCCACCACGACCACGACCGTCAGCTGGTTCCAGACGCCGGTGGACTCGCCGCCTGTCAGCACGGACTGTTCGGACAGAGACCAGGACGCCGCGGCTGCCTGGTGTCCCACACGTCCGTCGTCCGACTGCATTCCAGCCTCATCCGACCCTGCACAGCAGCACGGTCATTACTGCAATACAGCGCATGTCATCGAGGCTCGAACTGAAGTCAGTTTTGCCGGTGTGTTGCAAATGAATCTAAAAAAGACGTGTATAGAGCGACGTAACTGAACTGAACTGACATGGTTTAGTTTTTAACTAATTTTTAACTAATTTTTGACGAACTGATCAATCGGCAAGCAGTATCAGTAGGGACCGTCTAACGGCGTCGGTGACTATGTGACTACGTGCACATACGCATCAACTGACCAACAAGCAGAGCGGCGGTTGCCGCACTACCTTCGCCACCAGCTCTGCTTGCCCATTGGTCAGTTCATCAAAAACTAAACAGGTCAGTTCAGTTCGGTTCATTTCAGTTTAGTTACATCGCTCTGTGTGCGCCTTAAGCATAATGAAGTCCGTACTGAAATGGCATAGACTACAACGTCGTTTGCTTTATGACGCACGACTGCAGCCGAAAATTGTGAAAACGATACCAGTGCAAGCTGGTTTAAATGGTAGTTTGACATTAGTGTTACCGGGTGGCGGGGGTGGTGCGGCGACCGCCCTTATGGAGACTGTCGGCGACTCAACTCATCAAGCAAGCATTCAAGCACAACATGCAACAGCGCACCTTAACAAGTTGGGTTGAAGTGCCTAGAAATTTAAGACATCTGACGGATTTTTTAATTTTCTGCTTGTGTGAGAACTATTGCTGCGAGAACTGTTGGGTGACACTTCAAGCATCTGCATTCAAAAATACTTTTTATTTGACTCTGTACTGTATACTGTAAGGTGTGTATAGAGTGACGTTTTTTGATACAAAGTACATTTCATGAAAATTTCAGGTAAAAATTACACCCTGCTATTTTAGTGAGTTTCAAGAAGTGCTTGTTGTAGAGAGCTAATTCTTCTAGAAGTTCGTACACTTAGGCATATTCACGCACATGGTATATAGGCACAGGCTAATATACAGAGTAGCCGAATATTGCCTACACCTGATTGACTGAGAAATAACTTGGCAGCGGCAATCACAGATATCGTTACGCTTCGATGGTCGCGCCTCAGGCGGAGTAACACTAATATCACAGAATAGTTTGAATAAAGCAACCGTGCTTAATTAGTCTCATTATCAAGTCGATTTTGTGCGTGAATAGTGAATACTGACCGGTGCCGGGTGCGGTCATGATGCGCAGTTTGGCGGCAATGCCGACTCCAACCTCGTTGACAGCAGACACCGACACAGCATACGACGTGTCCGGCTTCAGACCCAGCAGCGCCATGTCTTCTCCTGCACCGCCACAGAACGCACAGCGTACAGCGAAACACGCAGTACATCTAGCGCTCTGACTGTGAGGTTTGATGCAAGGGATCGTGAAATGTTAGCTGAATTTATGGCCCCTAAACGCTGGTGTCTTATCAGCCAGCCAGTACAATTAACAAGCTACTGCGAAATGTCCACAGTAAGTTTTAAGCGGTACAGTTTGAGACTAAAAGTCTGACAAGCAAACAGAAAGATGTGCCTCAGAAAGACACGTCGAAGTCAAAATTTAAATCATTTTAAAATAACTTACATTCTGGAATGAATCCTAAAATTTGACACAGACTCTAATCGACAAACAAAAAAGAGACTCGCGTCCGTGTTTACCGTTGGCAAACGCGGTTCTGAACTCCCTGCCGAGCGGCCTTCCTTCTCTGGACTCAGCCTGGTAGGTGACCATCCATGAGATGACGTCAAGACCTCCGTGCTGGCTGACTGGTTTCAGTGGTGGACTGTCGGCGGACAGCAGAACCGTTGACGCGCTGACCTCCTTCACCGTCACGTTTGCCGGCATCTCAGGCACGTCTACGTGCGCAAGCCAGCAGAAACTCAGTCCGTTAATAGCTATTCTCATTTCTTCATTATCTCAACTTAAGCTGTAATATCGACTACTTCAGTCACAATCTGTATTGCATTATTCCACATTACGGCATACAGAAAATTGCACAAGTTACTGTCAAACTCACATTTTACGGTACACGCCTATTGTAGGCTATCTCTCTCACTACAAAAGAAGAGGACAAAAAAAGATTTGATCATGGCATACAGTCTGTGTAGTCCAAAACATACTCATTTATGACTTGGAGCTCTTGCGCAATAATTTCTGCCATAAATGGCACGCCTCTCAGCAGTGCCGTGCAAACTGTCAATTAAACAATCGATAACTTACATGCTTCGATGAGGCGAACAGTGTCGTTGCTTGATCCGTGAGAATTCTTGGCCAGACAAGTGTAGGAGTCGTACAGGTTAGTCACGCGATGACTTGGTACTAACACCTGCGCGACAAACCAGGCAAGCCCAGCGTAGAAACAACAAGTAATTTGAGCAAAACTTACGAAACGTGCGACAGCCTTAGCAGTTCCTGCTCGCAGGTTGTTTTGGTCTATCTTCAGCCATTTCAACGCAATTCACTCTTGAAATGTGCGCTGCAGTCGAATATCGCCAAAACACTAAAAACCTCTATTTTGAAAGTTCAAGGTGATTCAAGGTCATCGATGCTAATACCACTAAAAGCTCGTCACCAGTGTTTGTTATGACGTGCAGCATGTCTATGCCTATCTGTAGGTGTTTTCATGCTAGACGAACCAATAAGGACTTTTGGAAAGAGGTGTCAAGAGAAACCCCCTAACCCAGGATACGAAATTTTGGCAAAAAAATTGAATTCTTGTGGCAGCCCACGGTGAAGATTTCGTGATCCTAATTTGCACCGTTTTGATACAATGCCAGGATGTGATCCTGAGATGGACAGACAGACCCCTTGACGATGCCTAAGACGCGTACATGCTGTCGTGCGTAAAAACTGGAGGGCATATACGATGAAAATAAAACACAGAAGTAAAAAAAAAACAGAAATTTAAAATCATAAAAGTACGGAAAATTGCGCTGAACTCAATCGCTAGTTAAAGAGTAAGTAATAAGTAAGTACAGAAGCATACAAACAAATATATTCGAAATCGTCCCAAGCCCCAACTGTGAATGCGTATTGGTTAATATGCATAAACGTGCCAACGAACGAATTGTGTTTGAAATTAACAAATGCCTAAAATGTATGCGTCGACCAAATTTTATTCAGTTAAAGCGAAGGCGAAAAGGGGTTAAAAAGTCTATAACTGTTCCGAGGAAACTCACAATCTTAGAGCTACGAAGCGCTACGTGCCACATGGGACAACACAGTGTTACTTGTACTCGATACTGGTAGTCTGATAATACGCCCCACCTTAATCCCAGCGAGACAGGCCGGTATTCGATTTCCTACCGTAGAGGGATGGAAGGCTGAGTTAACCTGAGCGACTGGTTATACACCGAGATGATTTGTCTTTTTCCAGACAGTCACCCAGTGCATGTAATAGCCGCTTGATAACGACCCGACCGGGAGTCGAACCCACGACCTATTGATTGTAAGTCCGACACTCTACCATTATGCCACAGACCAAGCCACGTTTGGCTGTATAGTAGGCCTAATCGTAGTCACCTGAAGCAGACTGGTCACTTGGTCGTTGCTGTGTGCGGTGGTTGTAATGGTGTAGATCTTGTCTGAAGTGATGTGCTCAGCATCACCGCCGCGCAGCCAGACGATGTCAGGGCCAGGAAGACCCCGAGCGGTGCATGTGAAAGTTGTTGAATGTTCCGCCCAACCGAGCTTCTGTCGGCTCCCGTCGTCTGCCGTTACCGTCGCCGCGTCTAAACAATACACGAATCAGCTAACTTATTCGTTACGCATTTATTTATCTGTTTATTACGAAATCGTGGAGGGAAGTCTGAGCTTTGCTAAAGTAAAGGTCACAGCTAAACTTAGTTCCTGGGTGGTAGCCTGGGGAAAAAATTAAATATTAAGTAATAATAGGCTAGGCCGCGATCGGTATCGTCGCCGTTCCTTAAAAGGCTTCCTCTTAGTTTCGCGTTGGCCTGGAGGTGGAGCCTAAGAATGTGTTTACATTTTTTGGGGTTACGGCCCGTAGCCAGGAACTTGACAGGAACTGGGCAAAGTAGGCTCCAACAAATCCATGCCTTTTTGACGTCACTGTTAGGCTACAGCGATTTCTGACAACTTTGATCGACTTACTTGGTTCTTCGTTTCCGATCTGTCTACATCTCTATCTACATCGAACGAATAAAACTGCGACGGATTTCCCTACTACATTGTCTTCAAAATCGCTTGATAGCTTTCTACAAATCGTACGAAAAGTAAACAATTAAATAACGGTAAAAAATTACAAAATCAACAATCGCTACCGAGTATATATAGCCTACACAACGACTTCTTCAACCAAGCTAAGTACCGTCAAACAGTGGCGAAACCGCCAGACCGAATTTAACACACGATAATTCCCTATAATCTAATTCCGACCGGAATTACGATAAACAATGGCCAAGCAGTAGAGCACGTGCTTATAAAATAACCCTGCGAATTGTAGGCAATGAGGCAATGACAAACCGTAATCATAACAGCAAAGCTGAACTTCTGACGAAGCAACGCTAAACCATTTTGATCAGGTGGGCGCAAGGTGAGTGAGAGTTTTACGAGCACCAGCGTCGTGAGCACTGGTTGCATCAAAACTGTCGGAGAAATGCATCCTCTGCTGGTATTAAACAGTCAGACTCGGCGTTATTTCTTGTTGTCTTGTTCTAAATGCTCGTAAACGTTTGAAAAACACTGCAATATTTAGTAAGCATTTCTAGCGCCAGGTGGTTCAAACCTCTAAAGGTAGAGGCAACAGCTACTGTGAATGTAAAAGAAACAAAAAAACCGTGGCAATAAATTTTTTTCCGTAAGATCTTTTTTAAAAATCTCGTTGAAATGTACCGTACTGTGCTTACATTCGACAACGACGTTGACGTCGATGGTAGCGTTGCCGGCGTCGTTGCTGGCGTGGCACGTGTAAACTCCGGCCTGATCTCGGGTTATTGATGGCACTTCCAGCAAGCTCGTGGACGGCAGATGACGTCGATCGCGATCATCACTGGCCAGCTGCTGCAACAGACCGCCAGTATTGTTGATAACATCACAGCTCTAACAACTACTGGCCTGGCATTATGTGGCCATCCTGATGGGCCGTATTACGGATCTTGCCCGTCCATCTCTCCGTCCGTGTGGCGCGTTCGGCCTCTCAACCAAAAAGGCGCAGAAAAGATACCAAAAATAGCCGTGGACGTTTCCCAGGGCCTGACCGGTGCGCCAATTTCAGATCAAACGGTCAGAGATCAGGCTTGGGTTAATTAAGGTTGGGCTCGCGCAGTGTTAGGCCTATGCGCTTGCGAGTACGCATAGCCAGGCGGATGGCCAAATTTCATATCGACACTAGGCTGACATCTTCGTTTGTTAAATGGGTTGAGTTTCGCTAGCTTTTGACGTGATGCGGCGTCAACGTAACAAAACAAGACTAACTAGCACTTTGATGTTCAGATAAAAAAGCAAAAACAACGACATTTGTATCACATGTTGTCTTCAGTGTGGACGATTCCTCATAGGCCTAGTGGAGCGTCCAGTGTGTGCATGAGAGCTAGTCCACTATGAGGCACTGTAGCAATGGTTAAACGCATATGCTATATGGTGGAGTTATTCTATAGCCTACATAACCCTGATTTTTTGCTTGTCTTTCAGCGATTCCTATCTACGTGAGAATTAGGCCCCTATTAGATTAATTGTTGCGCAGGTCCAGACTAGACCTACTACCAATAGGCTTTCTAAGTTCCGGCCGGCGATTGTTCCAATTGTTTTATTTCAGTTCCGCTGTGAAAATTGTTTTAGTTCGTTTAGTTTGTGTGCCAGATACAACTGGCAGCTTGCCGGCCGGTTTTCCAGTGCGACTTGCACTTCGCGTTCGTATTCTTTTCCATCTTGAGCAGCCTGGTTGGTCGCCTGTTTTGAAGACTAGATAAGGATATGACTGTGGGCTATCGCAAAGTTAGTTCTCACCTGCTGCGACTGATGGATGTCAGTAAGCGGAGCGGTCCACGTGATGAGGGGATTTGGTCGTCCAGTTGCCTCGCAGGGTATCATTAGCGTTCCTCCTTCCACCACGCTCACTGAGCGCTCCATCCGTTTCAGTTCCGGTGCCACTGCAAACAGCCACAATTATGCACGCATTGTCTAATGCACAGAGCGATAGAAATAAAAATAAACTTGACTGAAACTTAGATTAATGAAATAAAAGCGGAAGCGCGTTGCTTTCATTTCATTTTATTTCTGTCGCTCTGAACGCACATTTACATTTGCAGATTCTGCCGAGTGGTTTACAAATAAATGTCCAAGCTTCTGCCATTATGGCATCAAATTATAATAGGCCTAACCACGTTGCTAACCACACTTGGCAATTATTGAAGTTACAATAAAGTGCTACTATTAGAAGTTTGTTTGCCAGCTGTTAATGTTAGTGTTTAAATACAAACAAACATTATAGGCTTATAGCAAAATTGACGGAAATACCAAAGTGGTTTTCTATAGAAGATAAGCAGAAGATTACAAGCTAAATCTTTAATGGAATGAAATGTTTTCACGAGAGAAGTATAGGCTTAAGTGTGGTAAACAGGCTTATGTAAAAAAATCACTTTCAAGTTTCGTTTGAATATCTCCGTGCCAAAGTCGTCAAAATGTCGTCAAAATTGTTGCAAAAATGAGCTAATATAGCAGATTAAGACGCCTTTCTTTTTGTTTGAATACCGCATAGAAAAATACAACAGTAGGCTATGCTGCTAATCGCTCAGTCTCTCTGGAGACAACGACTGCTTTTCACGTTTTTTAAACAAATGTTCCATAAAAAGAATTGTCAATAGAGTAGAATGTAATACGAGGACGTGTCTTGGTTGGTTGTCAGGTGCATACCTAAGATATGCAGATCGACAGGTTGTTCAAAGGAGCCGAGCTCATTGCTCATGCGACAGACGTATCGACCGTCGTCAATGAATTCGACGTTTGTCAGACGCAGCTCGCCTTCACCTCGCAACGAACTGTCCTCCGCCAACAGACGCCGGTCCTTTACATTGTCCGATATTTCCACCTCCTGCACTCACCACGCACAGCATGTAATCGTCAGAGATGTTAAGCTATTGAGGCCGCAACAGCATCGCCCTCGAAACCATGGCCTCGGCCTCGGCCTTAAGCATTTGGCCTCGGCTTGGCCGTGGGTCGTAGTGCTTTAGCCTTGTTAACACCACAAAAACTTATAGCTCACGATGTCAAGTGGCATCGGCCTCGACCTCGGCTTCAAAAGTTTGGATTCATTTACGTCACTGGTATGATCATTCGTAATGCAACGTAATGTAAATGTGTCAGTTTTTTTTCGCAGCAAGACCTCTTTTTTTCATGCAGTCATGCCTTGCTCTATTTCAAAGCGGCTGCATCCAGTTTTTGTAAATCATGGATGGTTCCCGTGTCAAAACTACCAGCGGACGAAACAGGAATCGATGTAGAGATAGTAAGAAGTTGTAGCTAATATGCTTCAGTCTACTGTGCACTGCATTCAACCTAATTTTTGTATTTTTTTTCTGCCTTTACATTGCAAATTAGCAATAGGCCTATTGCAACGCCGTTTCAATAGCGATTAAAGAGACCAGTAAAGTCATAAGGAGCGACAACCTTAAACCACTGGAATGTGACTGGAGGGTTGCCGTCACCTTTGCACTTCAATGTGACGTCACTGCCTCTGACAGCCAATGGCGTTACTATATTCTCCGTCAACACTGGGGCATCTGAAACAATGACATTCACAACACTGCTTTAGGCGTATTTAGTACAAGACTCCTAGCAAAAGTTTTATAGTGTAAAAATAATTTTCAGGAAAGTGAAATGTAGCCTAATATCAGTAAACGCTGACCAAGTGAACTTTATAACATATTTACATTTAAGTCAGTCAGATATGGGCATGAGATAATTGATACAAATACGATTATCGAACAGCACATGAAAAATTCATTATTAATATATCATCACAACATACTGTTAGTTCAAGTTTGCGGCCTAAGAGGTGTGGCTGCAAAATTTTGGAAAATGTGAAAATTTCTCTAACGGACAACTTCTCAGCGACATCTTATCTAGCCTAGCCCATGTCCCGGCGGCCCGGCCATGTAAGCCTAGGACATGAATCTGCGTACAAAATTTCGCTGCCGTACGTCGTGCTGTTTAGAAGTTATTGGCGGTCGCAACTCCCAAATATAGTATAGACAAGCCTACGCGGCCGGTGAACTGGATATCGTAGTACAAATTATGACGGTTTATGAGAAAGACAATACAACTACTGAGTAGTGTAAAATAAAGTGCAATGCATTTTCTACGTCGATAAGACACGACGTGATCAGTATATAAATACTAACAGAGAATGTCTACAGAGATGGTCTGCACTTTGAGGTTGCCTTGGCTGACGACCTCCGCTCGACACTCATAGATACCGCCGTCACTCGGCTCGACGAAGTGGATTCTCAAACCTTCCTCTTCCAGTGAATACTTCACACCATCTACAACAGCATCCTCGTATAGAATCTGTCATAGATATGCGCCAAATATGCAAGAATGTAGAGCAACAACGTTGGTCAGACTAATTTTAAAAATGCATGCTAAGAAACATACAGAGCGACGTAACTGAACTGAACTGAACAGACACGATTTAGTTTTTGACGAATTGACCAATGGGAAAGCAAAGCGGGCACACTGGTTATTGGTTGACGCGTACGTGAGTCACGTAGACCACCGACGCCGTTAAACTGTGCCTACTGTAATGTATTCCTGCTTGCCCATTGATCAGTTCGTCAAAAACTAAATCGTGTCACTTCAGTTCAGCTCAGTTCAGTTACGTCGCTTTGTACGCGCTCTAATACAATACAGTCATCGTTTAAACGTCACACTGCAGATCACATCAATGAAGTCACGATGAAAAAATAAATAAAAACAATACAAACACTAAAAGTCTGGGTTATTAACGAGTAGTAATGTAAAAATAAACGTTAGCTCGAGCAGTCTGAACCAAATGCGGTGTACGGTTCTTCATCCGGTGTTAATGAAGTCATATTGTAACTCACCAAAAGTGATCTTTTGGCTGTTGAAACGCCATGACATCTCCGGCATAGGTTTGCCGGTGGCTGAGCAGGCAATCAAAGCACTGCTCCCAGCCTCGAACGTCATCTTCGTCTCAAGCTTGCTGAACTCAATCTCTTCTGCATACACAAGACTGACAAGTTGTCATAAATTACAACCTGCGGGACTTAACGCGCAAACTTCAAATTAAAAAAAAACATCGCAAAATTCGCGATACAGAATGAAACACTTTGTATGTTTATATGCAAATGTTCTAATCAAAAACACAAATGCCCCGGTATCATTCACAAGCTTCAAGTGTTTGCATAAAATCAGTTCCATCCGTTGAATATAAACTTTTCTTTTCTAGCATTTGCAGGAAAGTTACCCAGTGGCTGAATGGTGCGTGCAACTGAACATGGGATTGCTGCATTTAATGCAGGGAACAGATAAACCTTAAATATTTAGAGCCCACTGTTACTCATCTTCAAGTCATGTACTGGTATGTATGGCAATAAAAATTCAGGAGTGATAATCTTATTATAATGCGTAAAAAGTTTGTTCGTTTGTCTGTTTGTGTGTCATACCCTCTGGCGCCTTCTGTGTTGCGCGGTCGCGGACCCCAACAGCGGCGTTTGAGTCCTTGGACCTTAAGTATGTGCGTCCCCACCTTGCCCTCACCTCCCCCGACGGGTAGCCTAAAGAGGGATTGAGTTGCCGGGAAACGGAGCAGAGCCGCCCACAAGGCGGGAACTTCGCTAGTTTAACAGAATGTAACTTATGGGCGTAAAATCAACTATAACACTTAACAGTGTTACTTAGTGACAACGCTGACACTGCGTTCTCCCACAAACTGACTTTTTGACCACCGCCACCATTATCATCATTTTATTCTCATCCCTAAAATCTATATATCTGTTGATGAGAATACTCATGGTGGATCTAAGCAGGTGCAACTGACCGTAGAGATGTAGGTCATTATGCGCTGACAACAGCATCTTATTGACGACCGTCTCACAAGTGTATCGACCTTCATCGCTGTCCTCAATCCTCGTTATGTACAACCTCAGTCGATTGTCCTCCAGTCGTTCCACGAACACTCTGTGTGAACGTTTTATCACAAACAACAAGAAGTTTAATAACAAAATCCGTATTCACTGCACAATCTGCCGTTAATGCCAGCAAAAAAATTGCAACATTTACGTAATACAATGTGCCAATTTTTTTGTCAACACCACTATCTTAAATAGACAATCTAAAAAATAAACGAAAAATCTACGTTGACGTATGCTCGCACACTATGAGCATCGCGCGTTATAAACGATGAAAATGTAAGCTAATTAATTAGCAAAATATGTCGGCTTGTTGCCGACAAATTGTGCGGCCATCCGCCTAAAACTGCGCAACTTTAACACGACCTTTGATCTTTTAAACTAAAATTGGCACACTCCTATCCTTGAAAAGGTTTACACAATTTTTTCTGCGTTGTTTTTATAATTTAAGTTAGAAGTCCGTAGGGGACGGACAGACAAACAGACCGACGGACGAGCAAGACCCGTAATGTGGCCGCACGATAACCTTAAATCAAATAGGCCTTCACAATATCTTAAATTTTTAGTGTCCACAACGTCAACACTCAATAGGCCTATCGAATAAAATTCTCTGACGAAGCACGAGCTAAGACGAAACATCGCTCAAAATGGAGTAATTAATATCACATGACTTACCTTTCTTTCGACTCGGAGACGACTTGTCCGCGTGGATCAGTCCAGCGAAACTGCGGCACCTGTTCTGGCAGTAGGTGGTCCTGTGTGTTCAAACCGCAAGTGAAGATCAGCTTAGAGCCAATCGCTTTCACCTGTGCCGAGGTCGGGTTGATCACCAGTGCTGGGTCGATAACTGTCGCAATGTCTGCAGTGCATACACATCAGTTCATATGTAAATAGTGCTGTGTTTCACGTAGCAAATGTAGCTGCGAAATAAACTACAGTATCGCAGCTTTGAGTGACAATGTTAGACGGCCGTTTCATTAGACTGGATTACGCTTATCGCCTGTCCGTCCGCCAGTCTTTCTGTTGCACACGGCTCTTAACTCGTAAACGAACAAAAGGTCCAGCTGTCGCTAAAATAGCCGACCATACTGGTTGTCAGTGGCCTTCAAGGTCACCCAAGGTCGATGATTTTCATTTCAGCTGAAAAAGGCGTATGCCACTTCATATTATGATTAATAGTAACTTAGGCTTTATCTTGCACCGTTTAGCCACAACAGCGCGTAACGGCCTTTAAGGTCATTCAAGGTCAGTAATTTTTATCTCATCTGACAGGGCGTATAAACTTCCTGTTAGTGATTAATAGTAACCTTGGCCGTATCTCTCACCGCTTTCGAGATATGGTCAGTTTACCGTTGAATAACGCACATTTTTTCTACCTTTTTTCATTCAACCCTGAATTTGAAAATGTTTTCCTTGCACTAGATCGCTGAAATTTTGCACGCCTAAGTTTATGACACAGGGTTAGACTAATTATTCGTTAAACAGTTTTTTAAACAGTGACCTACCGTTTAGCCACAATACATCCGTTACAGACGACGACGACAGAAGATAAACATGCCAATAGCTCGGCCGTTACTTAAGGACGGTCGGCTAAAATGCACAGGCCAGAGAAATTGAAACAAGTGTGAACGTTTTCCAGGGCAGGAGTTACTGGTGCGCCAATTTTTCTTTTTAATTTTCATTTTCATGTCAGGGAGACAGCCGCATTCGTAGTCAATGCCTGTACAATGTGCATGACTACCGAAACCTACATGTTTACGCGCAGCACAGCCGTTTCAAGTTTTGTAGAAACTCGATGTAGCATGACTGCTAGAAAAAAAGCTGGTAGCCGGTCCACTCAGAAGATAAACATGCCAATAGTTCCACGGAAATCTATCTGAAGTTTAGAATGACGGCACTTTTCGTTTGCAGTGAATCGAAAACTGTATTCACTGTATTATATCGTCCATAGACGACACATCGCTACTGAGAGTCCAGCGCCTGAAATGCATCAATAAAATAGTTACCTCCGCCAAGGAGGTAATGTTTTTACCGGTTTTTGTTTGTTTGTTTGTTTGTCTGTGAGTCAGCAAAATAACTCAAAAAGTTATGGACGGATCTTTCTTACATTTTGAGAGTATGTCGGGCATGGCACAAACTACCAGTGGTTCAATTTTGGGGGTGATCCGGCAGGAATCCTGGATTCTGGATCACTTCGAAATTTTCGTTACCATTGCGTTTAAAGGGGCATAAGGGAATCGCTGACAAAGCGAATATGGTGAGGCCACCTGGCGAACAACATTGCCTTGACGGAGGTACCTGCGGGCTACGACTGTTTTCTAGTTTATCTTATTTTCGTGGAGAAATTCACAAACACTTGAACGTAAAGCGGCGGAACCAAAGCAAGCCTGGATAATGTAGCAGCGGCGGGCGGCGGCGAAGCTCGTTCCCTAGAACCGTGAAAAAACAACAACTCTTGGCGGTAAATGAAATTCGTCGTCGAAGAAAAAAGACGGAAAGAACCGTTGGAAGCGATTGAGCGACGGTCGACGTCATATGGACTGCGGCGCGGGTCGTACGTAAGTGTTTTAGCGGCGACGACTAGCTACACCGCCGCCACTGCCGCTATGGTTGAGATGATGTTGACAGGCACAAAGAAATCAATACACCGTCGTCTTCGTCGTCGTCGTCGGTGTTCGTCGTCTTTCTCGGCGTAGCCAGCAGCAGTTCCTTGCACGACTGGCGCCATCTTGTCGCATAGTCACGTGATGTACTGGCCGCCGACCTTAACTCAATCAGGCGCTCAACGCCGCCCACAAGCACCGCGTGGTCGAGAAAGCGTATAAAACGCGTCCATAGACTTCACTGTTGTACGGCAACGATATTGCACTACGCTGCTACGTCGCGGCTGTCAAGTTGTCAATCAAGACTGAATGCTTCGCTAACGCGAGTTTTTTTTGAACGCAGCAGCATATTGACGGGGTAGTACTGCAGTTGCAAGTAAATCATCGTTTTCGTGTGGCATGAATGGATTAAACTGCATTTACGATTCCCTTCCTATATAGCTGAGGGCGTAGTTGTTATAATCGAACTTTTTGGACATCGACATGCGTCTTTGTAGCTGTGTTTTTTTCGCGACGACGTTCGAATTTCTCATTCTCTTATAATAATGTGACATTTTTGTATGCTTTTCAGTTAAGTTTAGTTACATTTTTGTTAAGTTCTTTTATACTGCCATTTTCTGGCATGACAGAGATACGCAATGATAATGTATAATAAAAATGCAATTTCGCTCGAGGTCAGACGCGGCTAAAACATAAAGCATGTATATGTCGAGCAATGGACGGTGCTGACACAGGCACGATCTGCATGTTATCCTCACACGTCCCCATAGAACGATTATTCATTTCCCGTGTCGGACTGATGCAAAATAATAGCGGTCGTTACGGCATAGGCCTACATGAACGCGTCACAGCGACCAGCCGTACGTGATATTAATTCCGTGACGGTAATAATAATTGTATCAGGCTATTACGCATATGTTAAAAGCTGGTCCGTAGCCAAACCTACGCATTATAATGAACATTGGGCAAACTGACTGATATAGTTTCGTTCGCAGTTGATTTTTGAAGTGCAATAATAGTCTTATAGGCCCCCTGGTTAAAGTTTTCGCAACTGGGCGGCAATTAACAACTGCGCTTCATCTACGCAATAACAGACGGGAAACATTAGATGCATGTTTTATTTCAGAAAACGTATAAAGTTGTGTGAATTAGCAAAGACTGGAGTTATTTTTTTCGAAAACTTGTAAAATAGTTAAGGCTATATAAATGTGTCCGTCTGGAGCTTCAAAGCGTCTGCTTTGCAGCTGCTTGTGCAGCAACGAACTGGTGGTTGTAGGCCCTAGTGGATGACAAAGTAAAACAGACGGACCGGAGGAAAGCGACTGAGCCAACAGATCCTTCCATGCATCGTGAATTATTCAGCTGACCGGCCGGCCGGACGACAGACAGTCACTATACTCCGGTCGTCAATTAGCCGACTCAGTGTCGGTTGATGCCTGCGAGCCGCAGGCTAACATAGTAACTGTCGCTGTCAGCGCTAGGTTACGGCTGCCTAGGACTGCAGTAACCATGACAACAACATCTCTTTCCTGCTCCGGCAGCGACACGTGTGTAAAACTGGAGGTGTCATTTTACGAGAACGACGACGTAAAGATTTGTGTGAAACTGTGCATTAGACGAACACCGTCCTACTCGTCTTTTATGTACAAGACTGCGCGCTGAATTGCGTTTTACACTGTATCTCAAAAAAGTATCCCCGACATTTTTGACTGTAACTTGAAAACCAATTATCAGATTTCAATAGTTTTTGCTACAAATATTTCTGACACAACTTGCCATCAAATGAACATTTAGTTTCTCATTTCACTCAACGTTTGTTTCTGCACTACCTGGGGCAGTAATTTTCAAGCGGGGTTCCGTGGAACCCAAGGGTTCCGCGAGCATCTGCCAAGGGTTCCGCAGCTGGTCAGTAAAAAATAAGCTAGCATGCAAAATCTCGCCAAACAATGTCGTAGAAATACTCACCATGAAATATTTTGTTTGAAATTGCATTTCTACGCGTTAATTTTTGCATAGACCAACTCTGTTAAATCATTTTTGCTGTTAATAGTCTTGGCATATTTGCATTTTTAAGAGCGTAGGCTTTCTATGCACGACATTATGCTACTCGACTCCAAGGATAAGTGCATTATCGCAAATAAAGATAAAGAAGAGAAAAAACGCATTGATTGGGGTTAGGCCTATGAAAAAAACGCATTGATTGGGGTTAGGCCTATGGTTACAAAATTGTTTGACCATTTACTTAATAAATTCAATTTTTTAAACACTATGCTAAGCAAAATTAAAAAGACACCTATCTTTAACGAGGACGTCCTCAAAACTCTACATGGTAAATTTTTTCAGTTGGTATGGCGGAGTCTAAGAGGCCGTCGACGACCGCCTCGCCCGTCGTGTTACGTTAAATACGATAACGTACTGCTACCTGTTAGTGTAATCAAATTTAATATTGGTCATCTTTGCTTGCTTTGTCGTCCTCACAGGGGCTCTGCTCTGCTAGGGAAATGAGTCCATAGATACCCTGTAGTTTCTACCTCGCGTACGTCGCTAGACGCATGGGGTTCCGTGAGTGACCTTCACGCTTGTGTAGGGTTCCGCTGCAGCAAAAAGTTGAAAAACACTGCAGTGGCGCATTCCCGAAAACCCCCTATAGACGAAAAAATCTAGCAGATATCTTTTACACAAGCCGAGTTATAGCCAATTTTGTCCCAAATTTTGTTGCCATGGCAACTAGGAAGGGTCCGGGGTAAAATTAAATGACACAGTTGAATTGGCCATCTTCAAATACCACACCTTAGAACCAAAAATTACGACAATATCTTATACACCGCCAAAGTTATGACCGTTTTAACCCATTAATTGTTTAATTTCCCCCATAAGCTTCATTGTAATTTTTTGGAATTTTCAAATAAATAGGTTAAATATTAATTTCAAATTTTTAACTCCCAAAAAGCACATCCTTGCGCGAGACCCCGTCATCGCACGCAAAAATCCGCCAAAGGGTCTGACCTGTAGGTGAGTTGCTAAAAAAAGGTATATGTACAGCTAGAAAAATTTTTGCGCATATTTCACCTATTTGCCGAAAAGCCCCCTTTGAGCAGATTTACATGAAATTTTGCACGAAGAGTCATCTAGCCGACATAATCAACTGTGCCAATTTTTATCTCAATCAGACCAGGGGTTCTGATTCTGTGGAGGTCGATTTAACTTATTAAATTGTGGCTTTCCCATAGGAAAGAAAAGTTTCCGTTAACACATGGCTTGAACTACCGTTCAGCCTGTGATCCTGCATCCAAACATTCGCAAAGTAAGACGCTGAAAATCAACAACCTGTTCGACTACACTTTCCCTCATCGCGCTTGCTATATAAAGAGACAACTCCGCAGAAATTGTGATTATAGATGACACTTGTTAGGCCTAACTACAGTATTGTACATGCAAAATCAGACAGAGAGTAGCAACACTATCATTAAAATGTAGCTTTGCACTTTAACTGTCAAAGCTACTGAATTATACAAGAATTACTACCTGCATCCAGGCAAGGCAAATAACCACACCGGGGTACTTTTACATGTCGAACGGGTGTATGTTATACCCCGTTTACACGACAGAGCAGACATCAAGCAGACATCAAGCAGGCCTGATGGAACCCCGCCCCTGACTCAAATGTAGGCATAGGCTTGGCCCACAGCTCATCACGTGTTATATAGGCCTTCCAATTACAACCCGCCCGCCCTCCTAATTAGTATGCTAATTACCATAGCTCGTCGAGCTAACTGGATGAATGCTAACAAACATCGAGCAAACGTCGACGTTCGCTCGATGTTTGCTCGATCTTGTAAACAGAGTATCAGTGGGATCGAGCTGGGAGCTGTAATGAAGGCGATAATGTTTCTCCACCGTGCACTCGTTAAATATTAAAGTCCCCGCACTAGAGTAGGCCTATGCGTAGTTACGCCGCGCTGCATTTAGTTGATGAATCTATGAGTAGCTCCACTGTTGCGACACACATCCCCTACTGTATCTAACTGGTTGTCGGTTTAATTTTCAGCCTCATAGCGTTTAAACTGCATCGATTTAACTTAGTATATTTATTGTCATCGGAGTCGCAGCAAATAATAAAATATAGAATTCTAACTATTTATTAAATTGTTTGGTTCTAAATATACAACAACCTACTAGCATTTTCAAACATTAGATTTTTTGAGTTTTCGTAATAAGCAAAACAATGCAATAGTTCAATGGTTTTCTACGGAACAGCAACAGCCAGGTTCATATACCTATATCCGGTCAAACGGTGGCTCCTACTGTCCATGACTCACACTGGATGACCAGTATCACTGGCATAATGTCATTTCATCGCATCATGTAATTAAAATGTAAAAATAAATTGGTAGCAAAATCAAACGGCAAACAAATGCCATAGAACAAAGTCAACAAAATCTGAGGGTTATTTTCCTACGAAAGAGAAATCAGCATGCACTTATTACAGAAAAATTTGTACAGAAAAGTTTACACTTTTCTAAAAAAATTTCAATCCCGTGAAAAAACTCTGTGCAAAAATATTTTTTTGCTTTCTTTTTCACTTAATCTCTCGCTACAATACTGCAATTTCGTAGCCTCCCATTTTCCCCGATACGCACGTATTTTTATTTTTATCGATAATTATTTTCTTTACTCACTATCTTTTAGCTGTACTGACAAGCTAAGGCGTTTGCACAGTATTCAGTAAAATAAAACACATCTAATAAATAAAAAAAAAAACAGTAAATCAGGCAATGCCTAAACTGCAAATATGACACGAAATGAAAACCAACAAAACTTAAATTTCGCCTAAAACTTCAAAAAGATCTTCGCGCTATGATTTAAACTGGCTGCTAGAATAACTGCAGAGCAAACCTTCAGCTGTAGTTGGTGGGCAGAAGTTTATCATCAGGAGACAACCGACCGTCAGCAGCAGCGGACGACCGCAGACCGCCATTTTTTCTTCCGTCGACGTCACGTGACTTGATGACGTCACGTATGACGTGGACTCAAACTACGTGCTTGGCTGCGGCATAGAGTTCAGTTGATAATAGCGATGAGTAGTCGATACGGTGCTTGAGTCAGATGGCTACAGTGTACCAATCATTGGCCGTCGACGACATAAAACGCAATGAGCTAACGTATAAAGCAGACCAGTGACGCAGAGGACATTACAGAGCTCACGCTGCTGCCTGCCGTGCGTCTGTCTGTCTGCTGTGAAGCTGCTGCTGCTGCTGCAGCTGCGCACCTGCTTCAATGCTAGCTGCTGCTACTGTAAAGTCCTCAGCCAGGCAGCTGTTAGCCAGCAAAATCAATTCGCTTTCAGCTCACCACCGATTCTTCATTTTCGGTTCTTCGATGAATAGTCAGTCCGTCCACCGGTTATCACTGGAGCGTATGGCTCAACAGAATACAGCATGAAAAACCAGCCACTGTGCCAAGTGATGTAAGACTAGTAGCCTAAACAGTGCATGCAATCCGTACATTACAAATTTTTAATTAAGTCACATGCCCATGATGCCATGTAATCTACAGCAAATATTCTGTATAAACTGGACTACGGACTGGAACAGGCGGGGAATTGCAATCAACGTCAATACGTAAAAAGAAAATTTGTAGCTGTTGCCGGTTGTCGCCTTTTCCAACGTCGACAGTGATACAAATGCAGCAGATGTCAAAAGGTAATGACGGAAACAGAGTCTGACACGATATCTGATCGTCTGAAAATAGAGGTTTTTGCTGTAGCTGGTCGTCGTCAGTGCCGGATTGTTGCACATGTCGTCGCCTATACACTGCCGGTGCTGCTGCTGCTGCTGCTGCTGCTGCTGCGGTGCTGGCGTTGAGTCAGTACGTGCGGCGCCTGCTGATGCAGTCACCCGGCCACCGATCGATGTCCAGCGCACACGCATCAGCATTTCTCGCCTATACGTACGGGCTACGGTACAGCAGCAGCAGCTGGTCGCCCTCTTACCGTATAGATCCCACGCCGCGGTCTCTGCATTAGCATTTCTTAATAACGTCGCCGCAGCGTTCCGGTCACTAACTCGCTATATATTTCCGGACTGTGTCTGTCGCCGCCTGCCTGCCATTAGCTTCATCGAATGCTGCCGGCCGGGGCAGCGGGTTATTATAGGCCTATGCGTATGTCGCAATGCGTTCTGTGTTGTCAGTTGCAATTCCTGGCGTAACGTGCTTGGAAATTGCTCCGGCCATGCAGCCAGCCACTTATTATCGCAACCCGATGTGAGATAATTTATCACGCAATCTAATGCCGAACTCGGCACAGCCGCATATTTGCTGCGTTACAAAGCACAGCGTAAGAAAATGCATTATTTTAAATTGTCTGGTTGTATAATGTAAGATATAATTTCTACGCCAAATTAGCAGCGTTTTTCTGTTATATTGCTATTACATTAGGTATTAAGCTTACATTGCCCTATATTTATTAGTTTTCACTTGAGTTACTTTTTTCTACTTTCTGTTTTGACAATTCGTTTGACTAACCTGGCCACCGGTCAGTTTTTGGCGCCTTTGTACATCATCGTATCGTATCCTATATTTATGTCATCATATTTATCGTTTTGTGTTGCGCAGACAGAAGGATGTTGAATTGTACGTGCTTATGTGTGGCAGCAGCGTCGAGCAGGGGAGCAGCTGCCTCGCCCTAAATTTTGGTCTGTTAAAAATTTTGTTTCTTGCCGGTATTTCCAAAAAGTTACACAATTTGAAACTAAAAATGGCTTATTTTTGGAAAATGTTGAGACAAAATTAAAATGTTGAGGACCCATATCTCGTCTGTTAAAAATTTGCAACTTTCTGTTTCCCAATATGTGTGGCATGAATATTAAGTAAAAAATAAACAGAAAAAATAGCAACTAACAGTGGCGTTAGTACGAGTTCAGAACAGCAGGTGCGAGTAGTCAGCGTAAATGCAACGTGATTTATAAATATGAAAGAAGCAAAACTTAAATTTTTTGTGACTAGGGCCTAAATAGCTTCAGCTGCAAAAACATTCAATTTACAAAACAAACTCAAAAGCTGCTTTATTTATTAATATTTTAAAGTAACGGAAAAAGTACGGTAACAAGATGATTATATGATTATAACTGACTGTCAACTCATTACAAGACAAGTTGGCGAATCAATTGAGTGTGGACACTTGTAGCGTTTATACAAACTACAGCAATTCGCTATAATTGTGAATACAGTTGTATTAATGCCAGCAATATACGATATACCAATTACCATGCACGATCACTGTAGCATTTTCACTACTAGGCCTACACGATTCTGAACATAACAATTTCCGATAACAACATAAAGTCAGAAGGAAGTTATCAAAATGTTCAAAATATACAACAAACAAACAAACAAAAACAAACGTGTTTATACTTAGTTTAATTCGATATCTGCAATCGACGAACGATACATTTCATTGAACACGAGATAAATTTGTTGCAGTCGCAAAGCAGCGCTAGTCATCGCTGTGTAGTTTTGCATTATACACCAAGTTCGCCAGTTGTGGTTTGGTTATAACTTACAGGTAACCTTTTTTGGTTGTAGCCTATACAGACTGTGCTAACCTGAAGACGCCAAGCGCAGCTTAAATTGTTGTGCACGCGCATCGCAATATTGCTTGATGTGAACAATAAATAGCACGGGATTAAGATATGGGATGGGCGGACAGACGCACATTTCTATCTTATCTTAGTTCTGGACTGTTGTCGCTGTTAACATTTCGATCACGATTCACGTACGACAAGCAGATAAATCAACTAGAAGTCACTGCTGCATTACAGCGTACGATTTCATCAACAAAGTAAATTTTTACATCCATCTCAGAGAAAGCGCAGAGCTTCTCGTTGCTATAGATCAGCGACCAAAAGCTGAAATACACGTACGGTGTCATTGAAAGGTGTCGAAACCTTACCTTACGTGATACTAATGTGTAATCACTGCAAACGCAGATTTGCCAGTTATAGCTATAGTACTTGTGGACTGGTAAATTAAAACGGCAACACAACACTACACAGTAACGACCGGTTCCGCTGAACATCGTGACGCACTGTTAAAAACGTTTCCACTTGTTTCGCAGCGTAATACTGTTAAGAACCAAAATTCTCCAGAAAACAGTCAGAAGAGTTTCTATTTGCGAAAATGTCGTCGTCGTCTTCGTCTTCAAGTTAATTTCACCGGGCGGCTAATGACGCACGTTGCTGACTGCAGTGATTGACGGGTGGTGAAGTTCTTCGTTGTGTTGAATTACCAGTTGGTCGTGTACTCGTCGTAAGCGCCGCCATAGCCGTACCCGCTGTCGTCGACGTAGCCGCCTCCGCCATAGTACGGTTGCTGCGGTGCGGCGTAGTACGGCTGCTGCTGCTGCTGCTGGTAGGGGTTGTAGTACTGCTGGTGGTACGGCTGCATCTTGCTGACTCCTCGACTCAAGTCGTCGATGTGCTCTATCGGCATGTCTCCCGCATGACGCCCGCCTCCCATCGTCATACCGGATTGCGTCGCTCCACGGTTTGACCCGGCCTGTAGACCGATCACCGAGTACCCGTCCTTCGACAAGTCGTCCGCACGGATATCGCCGGCGTGGCGTACACCGCCCATCGTCATGCCGGCCTGGCTGGCGCCGCGGTTGGAGCCCGCCTGCAGTCCGATGACTCCTTGACCTGCCATCGAGTAGTCGTCGGCACGGATGTCGGCTGCATGTCGTACACCGCCCATGACGACCCCGGAGCGGGACTGTGTAGCGTAGCGGTTGGTGCCCGCCTGGAGGCCAATGATTCCTTGACCTGCCTTGGACAAATCGTCGACTCTGATGTCCGCAGCGTGTCTGGCGCCGCCCATGGTCACTCCACTGCTTGACTGCGTCGCGTACCGGTTCGTACCCGCCTGGAGACCGATCACTGCCTGCCCTTCCTTGGTCATGTCGTCAGCCGGTACGTCTGCGGCGTGGCGAACACCACCCATGACGATTCCAGCACTCGACTGCGTAGCGTACCTACATCAACGACGCACACTGCGCTGTTTACCACCCCACACTGAAACCGGGCTGTGCAATGCATAGTTATGTAAGACGTGTACTTATCAACATGGCATACGTAACTTGCAACACTATTTCAAGGTTATCAAACTTTGCATATGATGCAAATGTTGTATTTCTGGAAACAAAGTAGCTCAGTTACAAGCCAGGGCTATGAAATCAACACGCAATCAACATGTGGCAGATACACTCAAAATAGGCCTACCTGTTACTTACAGGCGATGAACAAAACATCTCGTTCATTGTAAATGGTGGGTTAAAGGTAGAAAATATTACTCTTGTACTTCACAACATAAATACAAACGCCACATTCGTAAAGATCAGTGTAAAGTAATAACAGAGATGGTTGTAAACCATAGGATAGTGGGTGTTAAATATCTCTCTTAATGATGTAGTACAGTTTTTTCAAGCCTCGCAGTTCTGCCATTGGTTTGGCATTGTTTGATAGGCGACATAAAGGGAATCCGGCCTACGAACTGTTCACTGCAGCAATTCACGACATAAAAAAGTGGGGCAAGTTAAACAAAATAGCCGACAAGAAGCAGTACAGATATCCGGTAGTAAGGTAAAAAAAGACAGACTTATTGGTGCCAGCCTGGAGTCCAATGATTGACTGTCCTTCTCGCGACATGTCATCTGCCTGGACGTCCGCCGCATGGCGCGTTCCACCAATGACGATGCCGGCGCTGGATTGAGTGGCGAACTTGTTGGTGCCTGCCTGCAGTCCTATCACTCCCTGCCCTTCCTTGGACATATCGTCCATCCTGATGTCTGCCGCGTGCCTCATGCCACCCAGCACGATGCCGGCGCTCGACTGTGACGCGTACTTGTTCGTTCCCGCCTGCAGACCAATCACTCCGTGACCCTCTTTGGTCATGTCGTCTGCGCGGATGTCCGCCGCGTGCCTCAGACCTCCTATGACCACGCCGGCGTTCGATTGCGACGCAAATTTGTTGGTACCGGCCTGCAGACCGATAATTCCGTGTCCCTCCTTGGTCATGTCGTCAGCGCGTATGTCTGCGACATGGCGCACCCCGCCGATCGTCATGCCAGATTGTGTGGCGTAGCGGTTAGTGCCCGCCTGTAGACCGATGATCGTGTGGCCTTTACGAAGCTGCTCGATGCTGAAGCCGCGAACGTTTCGTTCCACGGGTCGGGGACCGATCGTCGGTCCGTTGAACCCGTTGCGCTGACACTGCATCATCACATCACACCGACACATCGATCAGTCCAGATGACAGCGAGGCGGTTAAGAGTCAGCCGGCCAATCAGTTAATCAGCCATTTATCGATCGATCAGAACTCATTTATACAGCGCCAAAGTGTTGCTACCAGTTAATCAGAGACGATTTGCCTTATTTGTTTCATTTGTTTGAAATTAAACTAAATACATAACTTTTGCTCGCAACACAAAGCAAAGTATCCAAAAATATGTCAGAAAATGATAAGTTTTTAATCAGAAAACACAGAAGAACAACACAATCACTTCATTTTTTCGCGCGTCTGCTATGTTAAACGCTGTTGCTAGACCACAAGTTTAAATTCAAATTTAGACGCCGAACGAAATTTCTACAGCAGCAGCTTCATCATCTGCTGCCAGTTGCTTCGGTCCTGTTCTGATTGGCTCAGTTACTGCAGATTTGCTCCGCACTACTTCACAATATCCTCTATGTTCTCGTCATTAAACATCGGGCATAATTATATGTCCAAAAAAGACGTAACTTCCTTTCAGTCACCGTTTGCAACAGATTGTGTTATTCGCCAATTTTTTTCATAGAGTTGTTTATTCGTTTTTTTTCTGTGTCTTACTGATTCGGTGAAGCTTTCTGTAGCATTTTCTCATCTTAGTATCCCTTGCTAAAACTTATGTTTCGCAGACATATAACACAGAGCTACATAAGCTTTCAATGCCATCGGTTTATCTGCAAACTTCAGGTTAGTCGTCAATGTGAAAAGTGTCCTGCAATAGACATTGACAGTACGTCGGAGCAGAAATCTGAGAAATGCCTGAAAAATGACGCCGTATGCAAACGAACCTCGCTGCCGAGCTGCAGAATACACGACAACACTTGCGCCATATTGCGACCCTCGAACAGGTCGACTGTCTGGAAAACGCTTGTCCGTGGCACTCCGTACGCTTCACAGAAGTTTACAAATATCTCGATGTTCTCCATCTAAACGTACGAACACAACAGTTGTATGTCACAAACTATTTTGTGCGTAACTGTCTACCAGCAGTTTGTATGTACGACAGTTGCATGATGTTTATTTTTACCAGTGAAGCAGTTTAAAAAAATATATATCGATGCATTTCTAATTTAAACTGAATTGTCTGACGATTTTTACTTTTAAAAAATACCGTTTTATATTGTATTTTATCTTATCTTGTACTGTGTAACTTTGCATTGTATTATTGTGTCTTTGCCGTAGGCAAATAAAAATGCTCATAACGCCATAAATACTGCGAGTACGTTTATCAACGTATTAACTGACATGACATGCAGCCGAAGCTGCTGAACGTGACACGCTGTTGTAGAGATATATAGGGTGGGCCAGAAAGAATGTGGCACTTTGCTTTTGTTTATATCTTCACTAATTATTGACCAATTCTCAAAATTTTTTACTGGCACACTCTGCAGACAATTTGCAATAAGGTGCTTATTACATATCCCACCACAAAGTAAATGCGTCTCTACACTACCTTATGAAATATCAACGAAATATGCATTGATAACGATAATAACAAACACACATTTTAGTAAAATGGAAAAAAAACACTTCAGACCAACACTGCAGTGAATGGTCTGTATGACACTAGACTGTGTGGGTATAACACAGTCTAGTGTCATACGAATTATTCATTGCAATGTTGGCCTAAAGTGTTTTAATTTACTTACATTTTTGTTATTATCGATAGTTATTGCTTACATTTATATTTCACAAGGTAGTATAAAAACGCATTAACCATTTGGTAAAAAATATGATAATCACATTATCGCAAATTGTCTACAGTGTGTGCCAGTGAAAAAATTTTGAAAGTCGGTCAATAATTGGCGAAGATGTGAACAAAAGCAAAGTGCCACGTTTTTATGGCCCACGGTGTACATAACGTAATACAGTATTTCAAAAAATAATAGCAAATTTACTTTTTACGCATAGACAAAAATAATTTTAAAATAATGCAGAAAAACGTAACAAGACTGTAATCATAAAGCAGCAACTTATGTTGTCGATTTACAAAACGGAATCTAAAACGACCATCCCTCAAAACTGAAGAACAGTGACAAGTGCATTTTTGGTCGTGCCTCGTATATAACAGGCGCCACTGAGAACTCTGTCTACAGATATAATCATTAATTAAAAAACATATTAGCCTATGCCGACGGTTGCAAGTAGAAGAATATGAAAATCGGACTGACATGTTTGAAAGGCACTTGCTGTTTGTTTGGTGTCAGGTCCATCCGCGCTGCTTCATGCGGACAATTCGGAGTTGACTGTTGTATGACACGAGCTAGTCTGCAATGCATATTATACAAAATAATAGTAACTACATAACAAATAGCCATAGTGACAAATTTTCAAATATAATTGTATTGCGTCACATTTTAGCTTTGCATATTCTCAGGTATAAACCAACTGTTGCAGTTTTTTTTATCAACGGACACCGTTCAAAAATATTTGTACTCTCTCGTTCTTTTTTGTAGTCTAAAGACAGTAAAACCACCTGTTAAAATAAACCCCTTATAGCAAAACGTCAGTCAAAACAAGTTATTTAAGCAAAGCTCACGTGACGTGCGATAACAGCGGTCCTGTCGCTTTGGCAATCAGTGTAGGCCTACAGCAATAAGATATTAATGCATCTTTAAAAAGTACTTAAATTTGAGGCTTTCGTACGGAAGACTCCTTGAATTTAAAAGATTAAAACTTAGATTCTTAAAATGTACGTTCTGTGCTAAAAAAAAATGTCATGCGCAGGTTGTCCAGGTCCATCTCCAGCCATTTCGACGCAGTTCACACTTAAAATGTGTGTCGCAGCCGAAAATCGCAAAAATTCACTAAAAACGCTTATTTTGGGGGTTCAAGGTCATTCGAAGTCATGGACGTTAACACTAATAAAAAGCTTGTCACAACTGCTTGTTATAATAAGCAGCATGTCTGTGTCAATCTGCAACCGTTTTTACACTATACAAGCCAATAACGGCAAAATAACGTCTTTTTGGTGGTCCACTTTTTGACGTTCTCATTCTAGGGAAATCCCCGCACCCACGGGCACGAAATTTTGTCACTATAAACTAGAGTTCTTGTGGCAGCCCTCAATGTAAATCTTGTGATCTTAGCTTCCGTCGTTTTGACACAATACCGCAGTGTGACGGACGGACAGACAGACGGACGGACGCTTAGACGATGGCTAAGACGCGCGAAGCATTCTGCTATCGCGCGTAATAAATACGACAATGTACTTAATAAATTTATCATCCTAATAAGTTAGTCAAAACACATAATATGCCGCAATACAAGTCTTGTCCGTCCGTCTTTTCGTTTGTTTGTTTCAAGCTGTCTGTTCCGTACGTGCTCAACTCGAAAGCGTAAAGACAGAGAAACTAAAATTTGTATGAATTACGGCTCGAAATCTGGGTTAACGGTGTGCCAATTTTTAGTTCATAAGGTCAAAGGTATGGCAGCAAAAATAAGGCGGACGGCCGCACAGTACGACGGCACTGGGCCGACATATTTTTCAGTTTGCTGCAGTCAGATCAAATAAACTGTAATTATGGTATATGTCGAAAACTGATTGACTAATAAGTTATTTGAAACGCTGCTTTCATTGAAAAGGTTAGCACTGGCAAACTGACTATGTAACCTGAGAAGTTCAACTCCAGACTTGAGCGCTTTCTCGACATGGTGCATTCCAGGCTCAATGTGCGTGTTGCACAGTTGACGAAACCACGAAATTACTTCAGCTTCCGCGTTAGCGTCGTAACGCGCATTGATCTGTATGCAAACATTCAACAGTGACATACATCTCTCTATGATATACGACTATTAGCTGTGTTATTTATCATTATCATTATTACAATCATTATCATCATCACAGGCGACATTGTAGTCTACACTGTACATTGTTTCCCACACTGCAGTAACACGCTTCAACTTGTAATTAGAGTTTTCACCGTTGGTGGGCACGCACTCTTCTGCCACGAAATAAACCCAAGCAAGCAAGCACGGTGACGCGACAGATTCATCAGTAACTTGACTACATGGCTGGGCCGACAGCAGTCATAAGTGACAAAAGCAGACAGGTGGCATGCTTCGTCCTTTTACGATCATTTAACTTTCGTTGTAAGCCGTGGCCAACCGGTTCTGGGGAGATGTACCCGCGCTTATACAACAGCGTTTCTCGGCATCTACTGCACACCCAGTGGTGCTACGAAGGAATGTTAACTAGCATGCCTTTGTAGTGCATTGGAAGCACACACGCAGCTGCTGTAGCTGGGCCAACCCAGTCGCTGAAGCAACAGCAACTCAATGCTCCTCATTCATTCAGATTCCTATTAGTTCTAGGTCGCATTCAACGTCAAACGTTTTGAATCAGTTAAAATGTTGCAGTTTTTTTTTGCATCACGTACCTTCTGTTTATATGTCTAATCTGTACAGATAAAAATTTCTTTCTGCCGTATGTGATGTTTATGACCAATTTGTCGTTTTTTTGCAACGTCGGGAAGAGTGTTATCAATAGTTTTAGCATTAACAATACGACGCTGCTAAGTCTCACGAACAGGTTCACTGTGTTGTGTCCGAGCATTTTCATCAGTTAGTTTTAATTGAATGACTTTTTTTGCTAATTTGTGTACTGCAAAAAAACATTTTTCTTGTTTACGTGATACTGTTGTGGTACATGAACGTGATGTATAAAACATTTTGATTTTCATAAAAGTACGGCTTTAATTCAACTTCGTTCGCAATTTATATCACCCAGTAGTCACTATATTAGCTACTACAGGATAACCATTTGTGTAATGCGAAATTAGCGATAAGTAAGCCTAAAACCAGCGTTTTGTTTATCGTGCGAAGAAAATTGACAGTAGGCTACGAGTATAGTAACAAGCAAAAGATACAGTCGCTGATCAATTACTTGAGCTAGTTTTTTGACATTAGTACTTCGGTATCTTACTAAACACTTTAACGATGAGTTTTGAGTGTAAGTGGTTTTTTGACAACTTTTTGTTTCTGCCAAATTCTCCTAAAAAATTTTTTTAAAGTAGGACAATATATAAAAAAGTAATACAACTTTGGCGTTATTTTTGAGTCACGATGCACAGCCGAAGAAGAAAGCAGAGGAAAAAAACTCGTGGAGGTTCCTTAGCCTACAAGTGAATAATCATCCGCCATCTGACTCCATAAATAAATAAATAACGAAACAAATAAACGAACGAATAACAAGTCGCCAATTGTTACAGCAGAACTTTCTACTGCATTACAGTAAGAGAAGTATACACAGAAACTTTACCTTTCCACGAATGATGACCATGTCACCCGAGGCCTCCGCGCGACTCATTTTGATTATTATAGAATTTTACGCAAAACGAAACAGACGGAGCAGCGAAATAATATCGGCCTTCAAGGTCGAATATAAACTGCTGAATATCCCGATAATTGTTTTCTTCAGCTTCGGCGCGCAGACATGATGTTTGTTGTGCGAGCGCAGCTATCGTCGGCCGGCTGCTGAGTCCAAAATAACGCAGCGCAGTGCTAGGAACTGGCTGCGGACGGCTGAGCAGCGCAAGTGCTTAGTCTCACTCACACCTACGTGCTTCTTTACAGCTGGGAGTTCGTCTAAACGCGGGAACAGCCAAACACTCCGTCGTGTTCACGGCTCATTCCTGTATCAGATCCACTCGCCCAGAATTGGATGAAATTGGAAAACTTTGCACTTTCCTCTCCCTTTTAAACGACCTTTAAAAGACTGTCGATTATTTTTTGTCTCGCACTTACCACATAGTTAGATTTGCTGAACCTAAAACCAAGACTATGTAAATCCAGGATGCAGTTAACTTAGAAAAACAGCTGTTCGAAGATGGCCAATTTTTGACATCTCAAGTCATAAATATTGGAAGATTGGTGTGCACAAAATGGTACGAAATTAAAGTCGAGCAATAACTTTCCCTAGTACAACTGTTATCGCCGTTATGGCTAGTCGTTACACTCAGCCGTTTTCGTCACGTAGCAACGTTCTACACTTTATACAGTGATATTGTTAAGTCCAACTATCTGATAACGAACGTGCGTTGCATGTGTTTTACTAGTTAGGCCTACAGTGACATGAAAACAGTAGATTAGTGCTACACAAATTGGACAGCATCGTTGTCGAGATTTGTCAATTTCTTCTTAGTGCACGGTTGTTAGTTGCGGAGCGCAAATGGTCAACAATTCCGAGCCAATGTGTATACTTTTCGTCGTAGTGAGTAGAAGATCCAGCTCATACTGCTTTGCGGAAAGCGGCGGCCCCGTGGCGTTCCAGGTAGCAGCAGTGTGTGCGGAGGCGGCGCCAAAGCGGAGTCAAACAAGACAGCAGCAGCAGCAGGCAAATCACTGGTTAATGCTGAGGCTCTGGCATCCGCAGTTGCTGCAGCTATAGCGTACAGCCTGCTTGCTTTCCTCTCGCTCGCAGTTGTTGAACTTATCAGCTCTCAATGCCGAGAAACCAGATCACCGACCGGCTTTGATGACTGACTGGCTAACGATTGCTTACTGTATCGCTGCCTGTCATTGCTTGATGTTTTTCTTCCGATTCGCAACCTAATTCATTATCGCATCAACGAACGCGTAATTTAGCTTTGAGTTACCGAGTGAGCTTCTCTGTAAGCGCACAGAGAAGTAATCGCGCAAGCTTAACGTTAATTTGTAATGTTCAATTGTCTGATTTGTGTGTACTTGCCCGGACAATTCCTTCTACTAATTATTATTAATTATTATTATTTATGTATTGTATCTAATCGT
>Ga0056128_1000396_pt1 | contig 37820 bp, 12 predicted proteins | sample WorMetLIZISLAND2_FD_71113 | JGI IMG/M metagenome (GOLD analysis project Ga0056128, IMG submission 71113) | Marine gutless worms symbiont microbial communities from Max Planck institute for Marine Microbiology, Germany - Olavius geniculatus... ... | reverse complement strand
CGCAGACTTTGTAGAAATAGACATATACATTTGATTTTCGAACCGTATTATTGTACCGTTGGCTTTCCATCCGAATGTCTGAATGTCCAATATCCAATTTCCAACCAACTTGACGGACGTCATTTGTATAGTGCATCAGCACAAGTCTGTTATGTGCTACTGGTGCATTCTACTATGTCACTGTGATGAGAAACTTCTACTTTGTGTTTGCCTGTAACTTAGACATATATGTCCACTGTCCCATCTGCACCAGTGCTGCTAGAGCTTTCAATTTATTGAAGAAGATTTTTGTTTTGACAAGACATACACTACCAAAAATTTTTATCAAGGAAATTTGCAATGAACCAATTTAGCATGATTTCTGTACTTGCATTGCTTTGTAGAAACTTTACAGTAGTATTTACTCTACAACAGATGATATGTATGAGAGTTGTTTGTTAGTTAGAGTTTTCGTTTTTGTATTTGAGACATTAGACGAAACTCAGAATATACTCCACGTGCGTGTTATCCATACTATACGGCTCCGAGACCTGGACTCTCACACAAGCTGATTGGAAAAGATTGGATTTTTTTCAATCTACGGTTCTAATGATGCATTCTGCACATCAGCTGGTACGATTTCGTGTCTAACGATGGGGTTTTGCATTGTTCTGGCCTGTTCAACGTCTCGTACATCATCCGTAAACGAAGATTGGGTCTCTTTGGTCACGTTGCCAGACTTCAAAGTGATGCACTGGCAAACCAGATCCTCCAAATTTGTACCAAGATGAGGGATGGTGACCGGTTTTCGCAGGAGTTGAGATGTGCCAGCGGTCGTCCACCTACCACCTGGATCAACCAGATCTGTCGTGACACGGGTGTTACAGCAATGGAGGCCCTGGACCTAGCGGAGAATAAACTGTTCTGGCGAATGATCGCAACAGCGGGACGCTTCGGCTGATTGCTTCGCGTCTGATGATGATAGTGATGATTTTAGACATGTAGACTGCAAATGTAAAGTACAAATACGCATAGTTATTGTAGAGTTTTTTTATTTTAAAGACTTCTTAGGTTTTTAAAATTTAATGGATTAGTTTGTATGTTAGGACAGATTTCTTTGGTGTTAGAAACTATCATTTTTTTTGCATTTTATTTTGTGGTTTGTGCAAGCAGCTTTACTACTTGTATGCTAACACTTTTTGGCATTTTTTTTGTTTAGTCAGAAGGCAGTTTATTGTTCAGCCAAGTACGTTACCTTAATAATTTTGAATATTGTTATAGCTTTACTACTCGCAAAAGCAGCTACTGCTTTCAGCGCGTCTTAGCCATCGCAATTCTCTCCGTCTGTCCGTCTGTCACATGGGTGGATCAGTCAAAAACGGTGCAAGCTAGGATTACCAAATTTTCACCATCGGCTGCCTAGAAAACTCTAGTTTTAGGAACCGTAAAGCTTTTGCATAAATTCGAAGGGGGTCACCCCGAACGAGGGCCCTAAATGAGAGGGGGTAGGCAAAATTTGCGATTTTTGGCCAATAACTCGCTGTATTTCAGTAATGGTGCAAGATAAGGCCTAGGTTACTATTAATCACTAATAGGAAATCATATACTGGCTTTCGATTGGCGCCGAATTCAATGACCTTGAACGCCAGAATAGGGGGTTTTATGGATTTTTTGGTGATTTCGGGCTGCGACACAGGTCTGTATCATTCACAAGGAGGTATGACTGTAATAAACGTGTTTTATTTTATCCCAAATTCCCGCATATCTAACTCAAACAGCGACAGATTTTCGTCGTATGATTTCGTTGTATTGTGAGCGCAATAATTTATTATTTAGTACATTTCTGATGCACAGTATTTGGTGAAACTGCTTGCATAGGCCTATCTTACAGCGTAATTTGTGATATTTTGTTTGATGGTGCTGCCACCTTGGGAATCGGTTTACAACGCCCAGCACTAACTAACGCTGATTGATTGCATTGATTGAGTTGTTATATTTTTATGCGCAAAAGCAGCTACTGCTTTCATCGTGTCTTAGCCATCGCAATTCTGTCCGTCCGTTCATCTGTCTCTACGTCCGTCCATCACGGGTGGATCAGTCAAAGTAATCGCGCGTAAAAAATGGTTTCAGAATGGCACAGACATGCTGCTTAACACAACAAGCACTGCCGACGACCTTCTTAGAAATGTCAACAGCGATGACCTTGAATGACCTCTAACCCCCAAAATAGCAGGTTTTAGTGAATTTTTCCGTAATTTTGTGCTGCGACACGCATTTCAAGAGTGAATTGCGCCAAAATGGCTGGAGATAGACCAAGACAACCTGCGTATGAAACTTTCAGCATGGAATGTAGATTTTAGCAGTCCAAGTTCGGACCCTCTCGATTCAAGGAGGCCTGCGCATGTGGGTGTCAAAGAGGGGTACCCCTATAAAAAGTGGTTATTTATTTTCTGTTGGCTTGTCTAGCGTGTAAATGGTTGCACATAGGCGCAGCCATACTGCTTATCATAACAAGCACTGACGATGAGCTTTTTACGAATGTCAACGTCGATGACCTTGAATGACCTTGAACTCTAAAAATATTTATTTTAAGTGATTTTTGGCGATTTTTTGCTGCAAAAGAGTGAATTGCGACTAAATGCATGGAGATAGACTGAGATTACTGCGAACAGTAACTGCTATAGGCTTTCGCGTGTCTTGTGAGCATTAGCTCAAATTTCTTGTTTACTTTGTTAAACTGTTTTGGTGTTCCTGTGTCAGGTGAACGTGACTTAGCTCTTGACAGTGCTGAGCGAATACAGAAAGCATACGAAGACTTTCAGCGACATGTTCATGACCGCATGCAACTTGCACAGCAGCAGATTGACAGCACAATGAATGATAGAAACAAACTTCACAGCGAGTGTAACAGCGCTCAGGCAGAACTGAAAGAGCTGCGTGAGAAAGTGCAGCAGTTGACAAAAGACTGTAGTACCGATAGAGATGCTCGTGAACACCTTGAACGGCTGAATGCTGACATCCAAGCAGAACTTTCACGTGCAAGCGTGCGGGTTGCTGATCTAGAAATGGAGCTATCCAGCTGTGAGACATTGCGGCAGGAGAATAGCAATCTTAAACTAACAGTGGAACACCAGTGTGTCAGGCTTGAACGTTGTCAGGCTGAGATTGGAGAAAGTCGGGCTCAGCTTGGAAAGTTGGAAGACCTGGCCCAGAGACTCCAGCAGAATATGACTGCTGGTCATCTCAGCCAGAAATCATCTTGCATGCACAACAGCTGTCTACATTTGTCCTCAATGTCTGTGAGAGATGACATCTCTGATACCAGCAACTTGTCAGCCTCAGCAGCATCAGGCATGAAATTAAGTGATTTGCAAATGAAAGTAGCAATCCTGGAATCTGAGCTTCAACATGCTAGAAAAGAGACAGAAATGATGAAAAGTGATTTGGCGTCAGAAAGAAAGGAAGTACAGCGACTGAAAATGGCTCTTGACTCGGGCACAGAAGAAGCAACAGGAGCTGTGAACGAAATGGCTGAGATTGGTGCCAGAACGATACAAGAGCTTGAAGTTTCCCTGGCACGTCTTGAAGATGAAAGACAAAGCCAACTGTCTGCAGTTAGTACTTTGGAAAGTCGTATTGCAGATCTGGAAGCTGGAAAAGCAGCTGCTGATGCGGAGCTTACACAGCGTGGCCAGCAGCTTGAAACCAGCCGGCGTGAGTTGGCTGATCTTGGGGCCAAGGAAGCAGCAGCTAGTCGTGAAGCACGCAAGCAGGCACTGCAGCTAGCCAGCCTTGAGCGCCAGCTTGATGAAAAAGTATCAGAGATTGCGACACACGTGAAGCGATCAGCAAGGCTCAGTGATGAAGTGCAGTCCTTGTCATCGGAATTAAGACGTGCTCGCGAGGAACGAGACGAACAATCTCGCATTGCGGTTGAGAATGCTTCCACGTGTACTCAGATGCGGCAGCTACATGACACCCAGTGTCGTCAGATGGAAACATCCATTGCTAGGCTGAATGATCAGCATTCCGAGATGAATGCAGCACTGTCACAGTCAGATACTCGTAATGCAGAACTGCAGCAGAATTTATTGAAAATGACCGAGCAGACTAATGCTTTGAGACAAGAGCTGTCACGGTTAGAACTGGAAAAACAGCAGATGACTGAAGTTCTGGAGAACCGGGCACTGCAGGCAGATCAGCTTGTTTTACGTCTGGAAACAGAACTGCAGCACTGCCATACCGAAAACCAGCAGCTCAGGGCTCAGTACAATGAAGCTAATAATGAGCTACAGTCAGCTCAGGAGCAGATATCAAAGCTGAATGAAATGCAAGAGGAAAGATCAGGTGTTGAAATGCAGTGGAAGAAAGCTGTGCAGGAACAGAAGAGTCGAGCAGCAGAACTCGAAGAGTCTTCAGAACATGATCGTCAACAGCTGCAGGAAGCAGAGACAAAGTTAACGGAGCTAGAGTGTGAGCAGATCCGTTTGCTATCACAGATTGCACAGTCTGAACATGCCTTGCAGTGCAAAACCAGCGAGTATAAGTCTGAGGTTGAGGAACTTCAGAAAAAGCTTGATAAAGCATGTTCGGAGCTGGAGCAGCGTGACGATCAGCTGCAGGATTTGAGCAGTGCCATGCGGAATTGTCAACTGGAACGCTCACGGACAATTGAAGGTCTCGGAGGTCAGCTGAAAACTGCTCTAAAGCAACTGAAGCAGCAGAGCAAAGTCAGCGACGATCAGCAGGCTGAAATTTCACAGTTGAAAGCAGAACTTGATTTATCGGCAGCAACATGCAACGAGAAAGACGGAAAGCTGAAAAATCTTTCAGATCAGCTGGCAAAGGTCGAGGGCAGCTTACAGTCGATGTCATCTGAGCGACTGGAACTGATTTTAGAACTGGAGCAGTTGAAGCAAACTGCTAGAGCAGAGTTGTCTCAGAAGTTGGAAGAGCATGATCAAGAAGTTGCGGCACTCAAAGCAGAAATTGAAGTCATTCGAGCAAACTTCAGGCGCACTGAAGATGCATTAAGAAGTAAAGAGAAGGAAGCTGAAAGTCTTACGTTATCATTGCAGGTACTGACTACTCCCAAAGTTGTAGTAGTTTTTCTTGCTTTTTCTTGCAGTTTGTATAACAAAATTTGTTGTATTCTGCTTATTACTGATACCTAATCTACATGTTGTCACTTGTTAATTGACATCGTTATTATTGTAACTAAAACTTTAAAAAATTTTCCATTTACTCCATGTTTTGCTGGGTCTTCTAGAAGGAAACTTTTTGGAAGTGATGGATGATTTTCATGAGATATCATTTGGTAGGGGCACTTGTTTGATGCAAGTAACATTGTTCTACACAGGGGCTCTGGTTTTCTTTGGGCTTAGGAGATTTTTTGGGGTTTTGTTTGTAGGCAGAATTTTTATTGGTTTGTGGATAGTTGCTAAGTTGCTCATCATTTGTGATAGCAACATAATTTTTTATAGCAATGATGTCTGTGGCCAAATTGCATTGGCCATTATTATTACACATATGTAGCTTGATGATACTTAACTATATTTTTGTGACACTTAAAACACTTAGAATGTAGCACAAGAGAAAAGCATGAGTGATTCATTTCAGCTTCAAAGGAATATTGTGTTCTCTAGTGCCATCGCTGTTTGTCGGTCATAAATATTTTATGTTATCGTTTGGTCTTCTGTATTCTGCTTATTGCTTCGTAATCACGTAATTGGTGCTTGTGTCGTTGCTTAGCATTCGCAGATGCTTTTGTTCTCTTGTTAGTTTGCCCACTTCTATCATGTTTCATAGCAGTGAGTCATGTCTAAAGATGTGTGCTATGCAATCCGTTCGTGTATGATTATGACATTTGTGCTGAAGGAGCGCCAGTGGGCACTGCAGCAGCGGGCGGCGCAGCTGACGCAGCTGGACATGGCAATGAAGGACCAGTCGAGTGACTGGGACCAGCGTATCATCCGTCTTGAAACCTCACTCAAGAAGAGTCGTCTTGAGACCGAACAGCGACTGCAGCAGGTCAGACAGTTGGAAGAACAAGACGCCGAGCTCATGGCTGCTCTCAAGGACAAGACCGCAAAGGTTGGTTCTTTTATTATGCTTTGTAGCAAACTGGCTATGCAGTATTTTTTTTAGTTTGAATGCAGTTTAGGTTTGAATTGTGAAAATTATTAGTTCTCAGCAACGGTTAACAATGTGTCGCGTAAGTCAGTCAAATCGTTCATTTTAAAACACGCAGCAGCACAGCCCAAGTGCTGGACTGATGTTGAGTTTATGTATAGTTTTCAGTGGACAATATGAGATGGATCAAGAAAGTTTTTAAAGAATGTCTCGCCTAGTAGCAAGTTCAGTTGGAGTTTGTTTGCTATTGCTTCTGTTCAGTTCGCTTTGCTTTGGGGTGACCACAGGGGCAGCGCCGCCGGCCAAACCCAACGTCTTTGACACGGCCTTCCATGGACCAGCATCCATTGCGATCTAAATGCTGCGCAATGAAATGAATTCTAATCATATGCTATGAATAAAGTAAATGAACACAAATACATTGCAATTAACACCAACATTATAAAGTAATAAACACCCAGCAATTTAATATCAATTACAAACTAATCGAATCGACGGCGGAACAATATCTCGGTTGTTAATGTATTGTGAAATAGCATGACTCATCGCGTGATGAAATGCCACATCGTACCTCCACGCAAAGCATGCTGGTCCGTGGGCGACTGTGTCGAAGATGACGCTTTCCATAACGGAGTGAGCCTGTAGTCAAATATCTAGAATTTTTTAATGTATATATCTCTGGGGGTGACAATTTTGTGTATTCTGTTACCACTGTAAGTTTTGATACATGTTAAGACTTGTTAAGATGTCTGACTCAGCACTGTTCAACACCGTGATGTGTTAAAGTTTGCATTTTGCATTAATGAAAGCAATCGTAATTTCATAGTCATGGTTTACTGCTAATCACATTTTTTGATGTTAGCACCTCGGTAAGAATTAAAAAATGGTAATACCGGGCAGTTGTTCATTACCTTATATTTTACAATTTTGATAGATAATGTGCATTTCAGATACCGATTATTGCTCTGTATTTTTAGAATGGGCAGTTGTAAGTGTCATTTGGCTGCCTTTCCGACCAAAAGGAGATAGTGTTTTTTGAATTAATTAATTTCCAAAAATTTATAGAAATTAATCAGTTACTTCTGATAATTATCTTTAGTCAAGGAAGACCACGAGCATAATTAAACTACTGGCTTTTGTAATCTTTCGCAAATTAAAAGCTAAATCTTTAAAGTGATGATGATGATGCAATACACAAACACTGTAGTCATAGCTGACAAAGTGCGGACTGTTAAACTAACACTATACAAGTAAAAGTCTTGACGAAAATAATGTCCTGTGTGAAGTAGCAATAAATTTGTGCTAATGTTCACGAGATGCACGAAAGCCTATAACAGTTTCTGTTCGCAAATTGCCTTAGTTTATCTCTAGCCGTTTCATCGCAATTCACTCTTAGAGTGTGCACTACAGCCGAAGATCGCAAAAATCAATAATAATCCCTTATTTTGGAAGTTCAGGGTCTTTCAAAGTCATCGATGTTGATACGACTGAAAAGCTTGTCACTAGTGCTTGTTGTGATAGGCAGAATGCCCATGCCTATCTGCAACCATTTTCATGAAAGACTGGCCAGAAACAGTAAAATAGCGACTTTTACGGGGGTACTGCTCTTTGATGCCCTTGTCTGCAGGTTTCCTTGAACCTAAAAAATAGAGACTTAAGCCTTCGAAATCTGCGTTTATACTGAAAATTTCGTACACAGCTTCTCCATGTCAATCTCAATTGATTTCGGTGCAATTCACTTTTAAAATGTGTCTCGCAGCCGAAAATCACCAAAAAATCTGTGAAATCCCCTATTTTGGCGTTCAAGGTCATCCAAGCTTGTTGAATTTGGTGGCAATTGAGAGCCAGTGTACAACTTCCTATTAGTGATTAATAGTAACCTAGGCCCTATCTCGAACCATTACTGAGATACAGCGACTTATTGGCTGAAAATCGCAAATTTTTTCTACCCCCCTCTTATTTAGCACCTTAGTTCGGGGTGACCCCCTTCGAATTTGTGTAAAAGCTTTACGGTTCCTGAAACTAGAGTTTTTTTATGCAGCTGACAGTGAAAATTTGATGATTTTAGCTTGCACCATTTTTGACTGATCCACTCGTGTGATGGACAGACAGACAGACGGATGGACAGACGGACCGACAGAATTTTGATGTCTAAGACGCGCTAAAGCAGTAGCTGCTTTCACGCATAAAAACTGAAATTAGGTTATAAATGTCGATTATCTGTCAGTTTAGGTTTTTAAGAAGTCGAAAATTGTAATTGAATTTAAATCGTTCAAAAATTCAATTATATTTTTGCTGTTAATCGATTAATTAATTGTTAATTTCTGCAGCTTTAAATAAGTAAAAAAATGTACATTTTGTAGGTGCACCAGCTAGAGCAGCAGAGTGTGAAGCAGGCCTCGGAGCTGGATGCACGATGTCACCAAGTCACCGAGCTTGAGCAGTCGGTGGCCGAGTTACATAAGCAGAACGAGTTAGCATCGGTGGTGAATCGTGACGCAGAGAACCAGCTGGGTGAGTCACGGTCACACCTGGAGACATTGCAGGCTGAACTGAGTGAGGTGCGTTCTAAACTGACGACGACCTGCTCCGAGCACGACCGACTGGCGCGAGATCTCGCCGACGCAGTGTCACTGCTACAGGCCAAGGACGCTGAACACACCGCGCTTCTACAACAGCTTACGGGTACTTCTGGTCTGTCTACCAGTAACCGCTTTCACAAAATCATCAAGTATTAACGAGTGCTGGTAACGATTAAAATTTTTTTAATAGTCAACTTTTTGGAAATTAATGATTAATTAATCGTTAGTTTTAGTTAATTTTTCACAAACCAGGAAGGTGTTCAAACCATGATAAGCGAATGATTTGTGGCAAATCATACAGAAAACGTTTTCAGCAGAATCAACTGTACCATCATCACATAATTTAAATCCAAAATAATCAGACATAGGACCACAAATGGCCTTATATTTAACTAGCTCAGTATTTTTTAACTTGCTGTCGGCTATTATTATTTACTTTATGTTCAAAATCTACTTTTTGTTATGTCAAGTAAGTAAGCAGAACAATATTTGCGTATAATCGTTAAAATATTTTGTAATTATTAGAAGTTTTTAATCGTTAACTGTTAAAATAATTGTTAACTGCCGCAGCCCTAGCCTTAACCAAATCAAAAATAGTGCTGTTAAAAAGTCTCAAGTGGCAGAAAATTCCTTTCAGCAACTTGCTTTCCTCTGGTATGGTTATCTCGGTGGAATTAGGTGTTGCCAGAAGTACCAACAAATGGCATCATAAACTGTCCACCGAAACTGAAGTCCTGATATCATACTTCTGTCATGTCATCTATGCTTTTTTTTACATCTACGCCATGTTCAGCAGCGTGACATTCTTGTGTTGTTTCAGTCACGACGATACTTACCTGCAGTTAGCATTATTAAAGGATTAATTCTTGGATACATCTAAGTATTTTTTTATCTCCACCAAGTGTGAACGGAGTGAATGTTGGAGGAGATTATGAGATTGGTCGTTCTGTCCGTCGTTGTGTCCGTGTGTGTGTGTGTCTGTCTGTGGCGTCTCTGAGGCGCCATATCTCCATAACGGTGCCAGATAGATGCATGGTCGCAATGGATCACCCATAGAAAGTCGACCACCTCGAGTCGAATGGTCACGTGACTGATGACGTCACATGACCCCGAAAGGTTAAGGTCATGACCCATTATCTTTGAGGCATCGTATCTCCATAACGGTGCCAGATAGATGCATAGTCACATTGTGGTAGGTAATAGTAGTAATAGTAGTAATAGTAGTAGTAATTGTAGTAGTTGTTGTTGTAATGTTTAAATTACTTCACTTGGCGGAGATATGCACTCTTGCGAGCACCTTCTAGTTTGTTATTTTTTCACTATACTTTTAAACATTCTGCTTATTTTGAATGCATGTGCACTGTTAAATTTTGCACTGTTAAATTTTGGAGATGGGTGAAGTGTATCTGCATCTGGCTTATGAAGCTTGTCTCACTTGAACAGCTCTCAAGCATTAGTTTGTGTGATACAGAAGCTGCCGGTATTTTAATCGGCAGCACTTCAAATTTTTTGCGTAAAATCATTTTTTATCACCGTCATTATGATGTAGACTGGCTCAACGTTCTTACGTAGAAAACATTTCTAAAGGTTGATTACTTGCATCGATGTGTTCTGTACAGAAGCGGGAGACCAGCGGTCACGAGAGTAATATAGCAACTGCTAATATTTAACATATTTTGGTGTAAAATTGTTTTGAATCATCATGTTTATGACGTTGATGCACCCAACGTTCTTTTGTAAAGCAGCGTTCATAATGGTTCATTAACTGTGTTTTGTACAGAAGCTGGGGAGCAGCGGTCACGACTGCAGGCGGCTGCAGCCGTTGACAGTCGCACGGCGGCCGAACAGCATCAAGCCGAGACGACGGAACTTCGCCGGCAGCTGACAGGTGCCCGCGATGACGTCACGCTGCTTCAGCAGCAACTGTCGGACGCCGGCGACCGCCAGGCGGCGCTCGTGGTCGAAATTCGGCGCATGTTGCAGCAGCTGAGTAGCGCACAGATGGAACTGGAGGCAAGTCGAGCGATTGCCTCCACCCAGCGCGAGACGATCCTGGTCCGCGAGGCGGAACTGGCGCGTCTGGAAGCGCGTCTGGGACTGGTCCAGCGTAGTCTGCAGTCCGGAGGTCACGCCGGTGATTGCTCGGGCATCAAGCAGCCACCACTGCCAGGTGGGACCACGGCCGACACGGATGCGCTGAAAATGTCAGTCATGTCGTGTTCAACGCTGCCGGGTGAGGTGGCGTTGGTCGGGGTTGGGCGGTGTGATGTGGTCGGATCAACTGCAGACGAGACTGTCTTGCCGGCCGGTGACGCGGTCGCTGACTCCCATGTTGTCCCTGAGAACCCCGACTCTCTGCTGGCGATGTGGCACCAGCTGCAGCTCAGCGACCCTGTCTACCAGTCAGACAAACCGTCTGCTATTTCCAATCCACGCACCAGCACCAACCCACCCGGAACCACTTCCGCCGGAACCACGTCCGCCCGCCTCGGCAGCGCGCTGGAGGAAAAGGCCCGCGTACAGAGCCGCATCAAGGCCCTCATTGGATACCAAGAACCGGCCAAGAAGACATCGACCACTGCCTCCGCGAAGCCGAGGATGTCGGTGCGACCTCAGCCACTGAATCATACCAGGTCTAGTGCTGCTGTGTCGGCATCGATGAAGCAACTGCAACATCCAATGCGTCAGACTTCAGCCAATGACACTGTCGCTAACGTATCACAGACTTTGTCATCATCGGCTGTTTCACATTACACTACCTCGTCAGCGGACCATCTCAGCATCAACTGAAGTTTTACTGCTCCCATTGTAGATGCTGTTTTGTTGATACTGGTGGTTTTAGATCTTGGCCTGACTTTAGTATAACAGCAGTAGCAAATGCTACCAGTCTGTTAGTTACAGCCCAGTATTTATTATTTCTGTTACAACTGTGCTTCTCTCACAACTCTTCACTATAAGACTTTTACAGATTGAGAAATTGCATATTATACGTTATTTTTCAATCGTAAAAGTGAGAACTTTGTTGTGTCAGCTAAACTGAAACGGAAGCAGGGCCCCACTTTAATTTTTTTTGCTACTGGCTCTGCAACTAATCCATTTGCCTCTGTTTTTATACCATTACTGGTCATTTGCAGCTAAAATCTATAAATGTTTCATCTAGCAAATGTAGGAGGTGGCTGCAAATATTATTTGTAGCTTGCAGTTTTTGTGAAGCACAGCCTTTGTAGTATGCTACTGTGCCCTCAGTCAGAATGGATTTTACATTAGGGTGTCTTATGTTCCAGATTTCACTGTACCACAGAAGGTTGGCCAGGCTGAGTTGACTAGGGTAGCATGTTGAGATGGTTTGTTTGCATGCCAGCAGTTACCAAACCCAGTAATAACTGGGCTCAGCGTTAAACAACTTGTCTTGTTTATCTTGACTTGACCAAATGAACACATTTAAACAGTGGATAATTAATAGCAAATGTTTCAGTTGTTCAAACAGTATAAATATTTGGTGTTTTGCAGTTTATATGGCATTCTACTGACGTAGTTGAAATGGATGTCACTTTTTTGCCAACCTGGATATACTGTCGCTTTCACCAGTATTCAGTACTCAGTACAAGATAGATAGATTTGTGATTTGTATGCACATATTGTAATGGCGACGGATATATTTTAAAATTTATATTTGTTCTGTGCAAACCTACATGTAGTTCAGGCATTTGTATGTTTTGTACAGTTTTTGTGCGCGAAAGCAGCTACTGCTGTAGCGCGTCTTAGCCATCGCAATTCTGTCTGGCCGTCTGTCCGTCCGTTACACAGATGGATCAGTCAAAAATGGTGCAAGATATGATCACCAAATCTTCACCTTCGGCTGCCTGGAAGACTCTAGTTTCATGATCCGTAAATTCGAAAGGGGTCACCCCCAGCGACGGCGCTAAATGAGGGGGGTGGAAAAAATTTGCGATTTTCAGCCAATAAGTCGCTGTATCTCAGAAACGGTGCGAGATAGGGCCTAAGTTACTATTAATCACTAATAGAAAGTCGTACACTGGCTCTCGATTGGCGCCGAATTTAATGTCCTTGGATGACCTTGAACGCCAAAATAGGGGTTTTATGGATTTTGTGGCAATTTTAGGCTGCGAGATACATCTCAAGAGGGAATTGCGCCAAAATCAATTGAGATAGACATGGAGAAGCTGCATATGAAATTTTCAGCATTGAACATAGATTTCGATGGTCCAAGTCTCGATTTTCTAAACCTGCGCACGAGGGCATCAAAGAGTGGTATTCCCGTAGAAGTCCTTATTTTACCGTTGTTGGCCAGTTTTTCGTGAAAACGGTTGCAGATCACCGTAGGCATGCTTCCTATCACAACAAGCACTAATGACGAGCTTTTCAGTCATGTCAAAATCGATGAATTTGAAAGACCCTGAACTTGCAAAATAAGCGGTTTTATCGATGTTTTGTGATCCTCAGTTGCGACGAAATGGCTGGAGATAAACTGACAGTTTGTGAACAGTAACTGCTATAGGCTTTCGCATGTCTCGTGAGCATTAGCTCAAATTGCTTGTTTTGTACTGCTGAGTAAGATTTGCACGTGATTTTTGTTATGAAAATTTGTTGTTTTGACTTGAGTTTAACTTTATAGGCAGCATTTTAGACTTACGAAATATATGTACAGTGTACACTATCTTAGCCTGTTATGTCACTGATATAAAATAATAGCATTTCTAATATACAAACTTTCTACTTGCCACATTTCCATGCATAAGCTTATAAATTTTTCATGATCATAATCATTGACAGCTACCAGTGATTAGTTTTCTACTGCCTGTTACTTAAAACTGCCGTTAAACTTTTAAAAAGCAAGTTATGCTGCATATGTATTATTGTCTGTCCAATGCAATGCATGGCATTGGAAAATCACCTGAGCGTCCATCTATGCGTTCGTCCAACGTTTGAGGCTTCATATCACCATAACGGTGCAAGATAGATGTATGATCGCAATGGACCACCCATAGGAAGTCGACCACTGCGAGTCGAATGGTCAGGTGACCGATGACGTCACGTGTCCTCAAAAGGTCAAGGTCGTGACCCCATTATCTTTGAGGCGCCATATCTCCACAACGATGCAAGATAGACGTATGGTCACAATGGATCACGTATAGTAGCCCCTATAGCCATATTGGTTATCAGTTTACTTTTAACTACTCTTCTGCTTTTCATTTTAGTTATTTAATTTATTATGTTTATTATTTTTTTACAGTCTAGTAACATATTGCGGTCAAATACACATGGAATTTGCTTCTGCAGACAAATGCTGTATGACTGATTTTTTCAAAATTAAACTGAAGTTTACTTAACGTTGACTTTTAATTTCTAAAGCAACTGTCGACGGTTTAAATACTTAGTTAGGCCTGTGTGGCGTCTTTGCTGTAGTTCTATATACAACGGCGGCCAGCCACTCCCCTAAAATTTTGCGTTGTCGGAAAATTGTCAGAACATCTTCAATAAGCTGTTCTTGATCTATGTGGTCTTACCTAGAGTAGGTTTATAATTAGATTTGTCAAATTAAATGCGTTAATTAAAGCGTTAATGCGTTAATAACGCATGTTAAAAAATTAAAAAGCAAAAGTTTCAATATTCCGTTGAACTGCGGCTATTTGACAATTGAATGAATTCAAGTAACTAAACTGTACACCGGGTCTCAGAAAAAAACAGTCAAAATTGTTTTTGTCATAACTTTGTCAAATTTTTACTAACTTAAATAATTTTTGGCACGTTGGTGGCTAAGCCGACGAAATTAAGTAAGGTGCACTCATTTTCCACCTCACCTAATTTATGTCGCTGCACTATAATGTGAAACATAGATGCTGCAAATTGTTGCATAATGCTGAGTTTGTGTTTCCAGTAAACGTTGTAACGAGTTAATTAAGCACAAAATACACTAAAGTGTAAATTATTTAACAGGATTGTAAGTTTGTATAACAACTCGCTTGCAAATTAGAATTTATGCCAAAGTGTGCTCCGCATACAACGACGCAATGGCTTAGATGCAACGTCAATGGCTGATAGCAGAATCAACGATCGACTGACCAAAGGCATTCACTCATCGATTAGACATGTTTTAAGCTCATCAGCCAGCTATTTTGTTGTCTGCTGTTTTCAGCATAAAATATTTAATACCTCAAAATTATTAAACCACGTCGCACCCTCTCTCGAATTGATGATACAAGAGTGAGCCATCTGATGCAAGTAATCGCCACGTGATGTAACAATTTAGAGCATCTGTGTTTCACACCGTAGTGCGTTGACATATATTACGTGAGGTGGTAAATGAGTGCACTGTACATAATAATATCGTTTTAGCCGTCTTTGTGCCAAAAATTGTCAAAGTTGGTGGAAATTTGATAAAGTTATGCAAAAAACAATTTTGACTGTTTTTGAGACACGGTTGCCGTTCCGTTACTACTGTATTTAGTTGACAGGCAGATGGATTTCTATGCTAGCGGTGACGACAGTTAGGCCTATTGTTGAAAAATGTGTTTCTATTTGTTTTCTAACTGTTTATATTCTATAGACGGGGCCTCCAAACGTCGCAGGGTACGGGGTAACTTCCCCCTATTCTCCCTTTCGACGGGCCTGGGTGCGTTAATAACGCGTTAAGATGGAGTGCATTAAGTTCAGGTTATCTGGTAATGTCGGATCACGTGACGTTAACAAATACGCACTGTTGCCTTCGAACTATTGTCCCGCACTGTTGACCGGGCAACATTGAAGTCGTCACAGCCTTTTCGTAATTGTTTACTTGTTGACTTGTAGAATTGTTCGGTTTTGAGGTATAACAAAACAGATAGTGAAAAAATGTTTCCCTCGATCTTCGATCTCTGGGCAACATTTTACGAACTTCGGGTCAAAAATTTTCAACGATGACCTCGACGCAAGTCATTATTTGTATAATGTGTCTGGTTCGCGTGTAGTCTTAGACGAGTGGCGTCGTGAGCGTGCTGGCTGTGCGCCCGCGTGACATGTTCGATATACGGTAGATTGTCAAATGCCGACTACCAAATATATCAAACATATCTGACAGGTGGCAGCACGTCTGTACGTGTCTCCGTCGTCTTTCCATCGCGTTCTGCTGCAAACGAGACCTTTATATCGGCTTTTTAAGTTTCGGTTTTGTAATTAAATTGACCAGTTCAGAAATTCTCAACAGCAGGCCTACGATCGAACTCGAACGGCGGTAGAAAATACACTTACGAAAACATCAGAAAGCAAAATCGACTAGTAACAGTCTCATACAATAAAAGAACTTGTAGCTACAGTGTCAAAAATCTGCGCTAGCATTATTAGGCTAATTAAGTTTGGTTTGGCCCAAACGTAGTCGGACTTCGGAGACTAAAAGTGGTCGCAATAAGCAATGAATTTCAGAACATTGGTGCCGTTCAGTTACCGTGCAGACGTGTATAATTGCAACGGCGATAAGATCTCAACAAAGCCAAGCTGGGCGTCGGGAAAGATCGCTGATGTACTACTAGAGGTCAGAAGTCAGAATTTGCTGAGACGTCGAATAGGTCGAGTTAAAACGATTGTGTGACGCCGTAGTAGGCCTATAGGCACTCGAGTGTCGTACGGCCCTTCAAAGTCATCCAAGTTCATTCATTTTGGGACCGACTGAAAGCGTCCATGGGACTTCTTATTGGTGATCAATAGGACTACATTTACCTTGCCCCTATCTGGCGCCGTTTCTGAGATTCGGCCACTTATTGCCAATTTTCCATATCCGTGTATATTTAACGACATGATCGGGGTGGCTCTGTCGAATTTCTGGTAACCCTTATAATTTTGGAAGTAGCCTAGAGTATTTCGCGGAGCTGACTTTAAAGACAGTAAAAATCCTAGATTGCGTCCTTTTGACACAGAGCCAGGGTGTGAGTGTGACAAGACACACGGACGGATGGACAGATGTCTCTGCCATAGCGAAGACGGCAAGCTATGCTGACGTCCTGTAAAAACACTGTACACTCTAGGTGTATGGCAGAATTGAACATTTGTCGCCGAGATGTCAGTAAAAGCTACGAGTAAGTAACAATAATTGAGTGAGTCTTCAGTCGTTGGCGGAAGGTCGACATCATTGAGACGTCACGAACAGCTGATGGCGGACTGTTCCAATCATCCAACAATGCGCGTGTGGTCCGTGGCCGAGATACACGAACGACGCGTGGGTGATTACGCACCAAGCGATAGCGTCGACGAGCGCTGCTGCAGCGGCATGAGATGGCGCTGCTAATCAACATCATCGTTATCATTTAATTCATTCAGAACTTCAGACAGAGAAACACATGACATTTTAAAGGTTACCAGTAACGAAAAGGAATGGCAAGGTTGAAACAACACTGACAGCCCTCTCCGAAACATAATACGGATTAGCGTCTCACCTGTACAGATGAAATGGTCGATGTCCGCAAATAAATGTAATGAGATAAAAAAAATTACCTTTACAGACAAAATAAAACTTTTGACAACTTCATGAAATGTTTGAAACTTTGAAATTTCAAAAGTTTCAATAAAAATTCTATTATACAATATTTAGGCACGTGTTTAGAATTTCTTTTTATGGGCGGGGGGATAAACGTGAGAACGTGAACACATTTCAACGTAGACCGGCCCCAATGAAACTTACACGAGACTTTCATTGAAGCTGTTAACGCAAAAATTTCAGCTGGACATTTTCATCTCTACACGGCATGCATTGCAGATCACACGGCAGACATCAAAGAAGCATTCGTAGTTCAGCTGAGAGGGAACCGGGAATTGCGAGGAGACCGCGTCAGCTCCACACTCCGTGCACAGTCCAGACGACAAGTCCGGTCCGGAAGAAGGTCCTCGTCTCGTGCACACTCAATTAACGGGCGGCGCGCCCGCATGCAGTTGGGCGTGACTCGGAAGACGTCCACAGAGAGAATCCCACGCTAATTACTCCTAGGCCTACGTCGTGCAGACGGCGAATAGACTGGCTAAGCAGTGCATCCGGTCTACAGACAAGACACGCGTCCAAAGCACGCCTAGGTTCGAAACGTAATGCACTCTCGGCTGCTGGCCACATCAACATTACCGCTCTTCTGCTTCTGTTGCAAGGTTTGTGGTGTGGCGTAGCGGTAACGCGTTTCATCCAATTAACGAAGTTATTCTACGCCAGGCCCGGTTAGTACTTGAATGGATGACTGGCTGCGGGCAGGTAAACCATCTCGGATTCTCGGTATGTAACCAGCCGCCTAGGTCAACTCAGCCTTCCATCCCATCATCCCTCTGGGGTAGATAAATCGAGTACCAGCCTATCTGGCTGGGGTTAAGGCAGGGCGCGTTCACCACTGTTACCTTCCACCTACACCGTGTCCCAAAAAAAACTAAGCAGATTTGTTTTTGCCAGAACTGCGTCAAATTTCCACCGATTTTGATAATTTTTGGCAGAAAAATGAATGTCATACTTTTATCATAATTTTTTGGAAAAAGTAAAATGAAAAAGTAAAATCCAACACATGCTATAGCGCTTTTTATACATGAGACAATCTCAAGACCAAAAGCGCTTTACAATCTCGGAATTGGCAACTGATTGGCATGAGCTAATGATACCGCAGTCCGCAGCGCACAATGCGGCCAACCATCGCCTGCGTCAGCGAACAACTGGACCCGCGATTTGCAGCAAGCAGACATACCACCGCCTTAATCAGCCACAGTAGGCCTTTACCCCGCAGCCCGTAAGCTACTATTCATTTCTCATCCCAAGAAGGGTAGGAGGCTGAGTTGGCATGAGCACGCAGTAGGCTAGCAACTTGCTCAAGGTTGCTTGCAAATGACCGGCAGTGAGAATCGAACCGCAACCTGAAAGTTACGAGTCGACACTAACCACAAGACCACTTGCACCTTGCACTATGAGCTCCGACGTCACGTCATGCACTCAACAAAAACGATGTGCCACGAAGAACGGTGTATAGAATGCGCTTCATACTTTCATAAGTCTTAACATTTACGTCCAGTCTTTGTATATTGCAAAAAACCATTAAAACTATAAAACCTCAAAAGCTAAAATTTTATTAACTTGTTTCAAATGACCTAAGTTTTTCTAAGCCTGATTCCGGATATGACCGCATTGCAGATCTTGAACCCACGGAGCAGCTATCAGACATACCACCGCCGACCAACTGAATCACATCATAGCCGTTCGAGCGATAATCCACACCAAATACCACACATTGTTCGTCTCACGCGCTGATGGTGAGAGGTTGAGTTGGCCTAAAAACAACCTTGCAACTTGATTAAAATTTGTTTTGCATGACTGCTTTCACTGTGCTAACTTTCTTGCTGGAATGATTACTGCTTGCTCGTTTTGACCTGATTGCAGTGGATTTTACCACTTTTCGTCTGTGCATGCACGCTTGCTATTTTATGCATTTGTTTTTGACCTGGACCTCTCTCTGTAGACAAAACTGCGGTATACCTCCGTTACTTGCGATACATCAGTAATTTCTTAAACCGCGCCGCACTAGTACGGCAACGACGATCCGGTGAAACGCCGGACAGGACCGAGTCGAGTCGACAGGGTGCGGGATCGTACGTCATGGCGGGCTGGGTGCGTGCTGCTATTGGTCGGTGCGCCGTGTCACGTGACGCAGCAAGATGACGTCACATGCAGACGACGTGCGCTCGGAGCTCGACGTTCCGTAATGAGATAAAACGCCCGCATTCATTCATCATGCATCCGTAGAGGATTCCAATCCCATCATTATCCATGTTATGTTGTTGGTGTCTCGGAGTGACATCATGCATCCGTCCAGCATCCTGCACGCCATGCAGTGCCCCACCGGCACTTCTGCCGCCACGCGACGGATGTGGACTGGATAGGTGACAACGTTCGCAAGTCCAGTCCCACCATACAGTTAGATGTCGGCAGTCTATGACATACAGGCCGGTATGACGTCACACCTTGGGTGAGCCTTCGGCCTTGGATGGCAGATCTTTCGTACTGAAAGTAGATATTAGTCGAAACCGAATATCAGTTGACTGAATGCAGGACGGAAATACACAATACTTAGCAACCGGCGTTCAAACTGTTGCATTAGCCAACAAGAAAGCCCAGCTGTCGCTAGGGAAAACGCGCTACAGCCTATACAGTTCCTGTTGCAGTACTGACCTTCAAGGTCATTCAAGGTCAATGATTTTCATGTCATATGAAAGCCACTATGACATTTTCCAACCTTGGCCCTATCTCTCACCGTTTCCGTGATAGGTCACTTATAGTTTAATACTTTCCATTGAAAACTGCGGCCAAACCGCTGCAGATGGGGACATAGTTACCGTAGACAGCCTATAAGAAGTTGCCACCGCCCTATCCAATGGTGCCATCGCCGACTCCCTACGACTTACCGTTTAGCCAAAATATCGCACGACTGGCATACCATAGTGCGTTATGACCCTTCAAAGTCATCTAAGATCATCGATTTTCATGTCACTCGAAAGCTAATATACGACTTCTTATTAGTGATCAATAGCAACATAAGCCCTATCTTGCACCGTTTAGTCACAATACATCCGCGACAAACAGAAAGACGGACGGACGTAGCGCGTAAAATGTTTGCACAGCATCAAGTATTTTTGGAGGTGTGAGTAATTGGCGCTGTGTTACTCATAAAAGTAATTAACAGGGGAGGGGGCAAAATTGGCACAAAAGAGCGTCCACACTACACACCACTATCCGCCTGCTGACGCCGACGGTGCCCCTCAATAAATGTCCTTGACTTCTTGTCCTATCGCTCTATAGGTGTCCCATCTGGTTAGCGATGACGGCGCAAGCCGGATGGCCGCGAACTGTTGCAAGTTTGAGCTAAGGCAGCTGTGCTATTTATGAGAATTAGCGTCGAGGTGGTATATGAACCTAGAAGGGGTTCGGTCGGTCGGTCGGTCATCGTGAACGATAAAATTTTTATTCCACGATCTACCTTGTCGCGATGGCCCCCCGCTGCATTTAGGCCTACGCACATCGATCAGCCAGCCACACATAAAAGACAATTCGTTACAATATGATCACGTCTAGACTATTAAGAAATTTACAAACAATATCATGTCGTTTCACGGACAATACCCGAAACTCCTGTCTGGTTTCCTGTTCGTCTGTGATTGTCCATTTGGACGAATAGACAAGAATCTGTATTATCTGCGATCCCAGCGCGAGAAGCGTGATTCGTCTTGCGGAGTTCAAATCGCTTTTAACAAAGCTCGTCAACATAGCTTGCTATAGATGCAATAAAGCATCAACATCAGCAGTGCTTAATTTCAGAGACAAAAGCAGCGAGAAACAAGAAACCCAGCTGTCGCTGGGTGGGGTGGGGCCGACCGTACTGGTTGTCACTGACCTTGAAGGTCATCCAATGTCGATGATTTTCATTTAATCTGAAAGGGCGAATGCCGCTTCCTAATAGTGATCAATAGCAATCTATAGACCCCATCTTGCACCGTTTAGGCACAATACATTCGTTACGGACGGACGACAACCATGACAAACGGCTGACTTATAAGCTTACAGCTTAGCGGTTGGCCCAAAAATGAATATACATGTCACAAGCAAAAGTGTCATCGTCTATAGTGCCAATATGCATGCGGCCGCCCGCAGTGGCATAGCCAGGATCTGGATATAGGGGAACCTAAGGGTAACAGTGTGGGGAGGGGTGTCCCCTCCGCATCTGGAAAGGGATCTAAGAAAAGCCCAGACAATTTTCGGATTTTTTGGTGTAAAATAAAGTGTTTTGGTGCATTTTGACACTATTTTGAGTAACGGTGTAGGCTTCTAAGGAGGGGGCACGTGCTCCCTGCGTCCCTATATGGCTACGCAATGACCGTCCCTGAAGTTGCCAGGTGTAGTAACTCGGTCTTCAAATAGTTAACCTACGTTTGCAGTAGGCACTGGAGCCGCCTGCGGACGCGCCTGAACTGCCGCAGCGCGTGACCCGCAATTCATTAGTAACCATGTGCCGTAGATGCGTTATTATCCTGAGGTTTTAATGTCCGCTGACATTGACCTTTGACCTGCTGAACTGAAAATTTGCATACTGTACAATTTAAAATGTTCACGTCAATTTTGGTTTTTTATGCTCTTTTCCAGTTAGTTTCCAGTCCGTAGGAAACAGACGGACACACAAACTGAGAGACGGACGGACGGGCGGGTAAAACGTGTAATACGGCCTATAAGACGGACGCATAGTAAAAAATGGCTCGCTACGCTGCAAAGCGACGATGACAGGTCAATGCTATCGATGGTCTGCGGACGAACAAACAGCAGCGAACAGCCACAGACACGGCCGGTGTCTGACAATAAGTGTCACTCACTATATAGCTCGAAGCGTAGCGAGCCAATAAGACAAATACGTACAGCGCAGCAGTAGATGCAAACGTTCTTCGCGTCACGAAGGAAAAAACGAACGACAGCAATAATGACTGAGCTGCGAATAGATCGGACGAAGCTGCTGCAGAGACAGACAAACTGATGTACGTGGCGGCGCTGATGATGCTGCGTGCGGCTGCGAGCGCTGTAGGTTGACATCCGTCCCGTGTGCGCAGTCGTCACAACCAACATGCGAGAAAGGGAGAGAGAGTTGAACCGGATGTAACGGGTACGCAGCCCTCGCCGCGATCGTGGGACGATTCGCACAGTCCCTTTGGCGGCTGTACGAGAAAGATTCGTGCACTGGGCGCTAGAAAAACCAATAAGACAGGACAGCGAATGCCAGAGTGCTGTTTTGTGGTTTTATTCTTTCAGTCAACAGATAGCTAGACGACGTATATGACGAGAACCAAGTCATAATTTTATGCAGTATATTTTCTGTTTTTGCCTATTTCCCACAGGCCCGTCGAGAGCCACAGCGGAGCTCGGGTAACATTCTCGCGGGGCCCCTCTGAGGAGAACATTTTTGATTTTTTTTTAAATGGCGCATTCTGGTGTACTTTATATTTTTGAGCGGCGGCGGAGCTCCCCAAACGTCGCGGGGCCCGGGGTAACTTACCCCCTACCGCCCTCTAGTCGGGCCTGATTTCGCACAAAGTGGTATTAAAACCTAGAAGACCGGAACATAGGCTACAGTGCACGAATTGTCTCAATACCCGTTACCCTCACCGGTCCGGTCTGTATCACACGCAGGACACAAGACTGCTGCTGCTGCTGCTGCTGGCCGGTCGCCTCGTTCATCACGGAGCTACATAATTGCCGACGGTTAGTGTCGACATCATTGAGCGTCGTCGCCGGTGTCGCATTAAAATGCCTCCCCATGAGAAAAACCGCCTGGGGAAAGATAATCACGGAATTGATATGACCCCTCCCTTTGCCAGCGCCACTGAAGTCTTTTTAGCACATACTGGCGCTTTACAAGTCAGATTATTATTATTATTATTATTAAAATATCGCCGGCCTCATAAAAAGTCTTTTTCCATTATAGGATCGCCCCTAGAAGTCTCCACCGACTGACAATTTACCGGCAAAAATTCGTCCCACCCGTGCGGCCGCCGTGCGGGGCGGATTTTTACCGCTAAATTGTCGGCCGGGGAAGACTTTTCTAGGAGGCGATCCTATAATGAGGCACCTGTCCGGCCGTCGTCACGTGACAACGTCGCTCGCCGCTGATTGGACCGACCGAATTAATCGCGTTCTGGATATGTGAATATTATTGCATTATTGCCCCGGGCGGGGAAGGGACGCGATATTAGTCGAGCACACAACATTAACATGTCAGGGACAGAACAGCGATGGGCATAGCAGTTACGTCGTGAATTCGGCGGCCAATTTGCTGCCGTTGACAATTCATGGCACCAGCCAGCCAGCATACGCTCCATCCATCATCAGTGAGGCCTAGCTGCAGACGGCAGACTGTGTGTACATAGTTAAAAGCATATGCAACAGTCGAAGCCGTAAAAATCCTTAACATTAATTTCTAAAGAATACCACATGAACAGAACAATAGCCTTTATGGAGTACTACATAATTATTGTGAAAATCAGTAAATACATGTATCAGTAGGCTTTTTTGCAGACGAAAAACTTAAGTTGCTCTTCATTATTAAGTGTTTGAAAGAAAAAAAAACCAATGCATAATGGTGATGCTCATTGTAATGTGGAGATTGAAGTTTCTGGATGGACTTAGACACTTTGATAATGTTGCGCTAGAGTTCGTGGCCTTTGTACATTAAGACGTTGTACATGTGTGGTTCTTTTTTCTTAAATTGTTCTGTTTGTATTTTTGTATTTTCTGTCTTCTGTCAGTGTCTGTTGCTGTCACATGTTGACGAGTAAAGGTCTATATAATGGGAATTTCTGTTGAGTGTGCGTCGAATTAAAGGTTTGCTATTCTTGCTGCTATTGCTGCTACTGTTGCTGGTTGGTAGTTTATGGCATCCGACACGACAGCCTCACAGGAGTCGCCGTCAAAGCGCAGCCAGTGTCTACGAAACACATCGAGTTCGTGACACACGCAGATATTGAAAGCTTTGCACCGGACTAAAGCCTGCGACAAACACGTGACAGACAGACAAGCAGACGGACAAACAGGACCGACAGCCGACAATGTTTAGTTATTATTATTGTTGTTGACGATTATTTTCCTCTTGTTGGATAAATTTCTTCCAAAAATTCCAAATCAGGGGACAGAAGTCCTACCTGCAGGGGCGTTCACTCCATTGACAAGTGAAAGAAAATGCTTCCTGGAAAAAGTTGGGGGAAAAGCAAAAAAATAGAAAACTGGGGTATTTTTTCGGTGGCAAATTGCTTAGAATACGCATGGCACAGAATGCGACAATTCTGTGTACAAGAGCTCCGTTTTTTCTGATTGCTTCGCTCGCAGATTACTTTTACCCCCACTTTTAAATTTGCGGTGCCACGCTGTCTTTGTTTGCCTTTATTGTTTAAACTACGCTAAATTCGGTCAGTTAATTCTCTGGGGAAATAGTTAAAATTGTTGCCACCAGATGTCATATTTTATGGCTAAAATGCATCAAATTCGATTTCGGCTGGAGCCCCCTAAACCTCGCTAGGGGAGTTTACAGCGCTCCTCAGACCCCCGAGGGGTCCAACTGCTGAAGAGAAGGGGAAGGGAGGAAAAACAGAAGGAAAAAGAAAGAAGGGGAAGGAAAGGAGAGGGGTGGGGAGGAGAACAATTAAAAAAGGGAGCACACGAAAAGGGAGAAGACGTCCAAGTTGGGAGGGGGAGGTTGTTCCCAGGCGCTGAGAAGAAATGGACGCTCCTGCCATCGTGGGGGAAATTAGGGGTAAAGTTGAAATTTCTAAAAACTCATATCTCCTCCTCGGACATTTGCAGCTGTTCTAAAGTTTTCAGCGCAGTCTGCCCGTCCGTTGGGGAGAGTTGAGAGGATGATATCTACGAGCATAACTCATTAGTAACTTGAAACAGCGGCATGCCATTAAGTACATTATTTCCCATACGGAAACATTTACTTTATTATTTATGTTGTATTGTCAAATAGACTATAGTCCCACCATGACTAAACAGCGCAACTATAACCAATTACATGCGAGCATGTGCAGGGCACTAGTACGTTTCAGTCACAGGTGATCACGTAGTTTGTGATCCTGAAGTGAGCGCTGCCGGATTCGTCGATGACTGACTATATGGCTGATGCGGCTGTCGACTTGAGGACGCGATCGACGCACACGGAACTGATCCTGGGCGAGTGAGTGTGTTGTTGTCGTCGACGTCGTCGGTGAAATGACATCCGCAGTGGCTCAGTCACACCGCGACCGTTGTGTTATAGGTTGTTTACACGATCCAGCAAACGTCCAGCATTAGCACGTGTATTTTGAATAAATTTGCTAAAAGTTTGCTGGACGTTTGCTGGATCGTGTAAACACCCCATTAGTCGGTGTAAAGGCCTACCACATTAGGCCTACATTACGTGTATCCGTCGAAGCGCATGGGGTGCATGAGCCAGCTAAAGTGAAGCCACTTTTATTTTCAAATAGCTTTGTGGAACGTAGGCGATTTTAATAATTTTTAGCATGCAACATCGCAAATTAACTTCACACAAGTGACTACAGTTTTGCCTACCTCACCTAAATCCCTTTCTTACACTACTTTGTGAAATGCAAAAGTCGTAGTTCGGAAGTTTACAACAATGAATTCATACTGCATGCGTCGGTTCGGAAAATCACTGGAACCACAAATCGTCGAAAATTTGTTAATTATTTAACATTAATTGCAAGCATTTTAAGACCGTACGTCGACGGCAAATGCATCAAAAGTAAGTGGGCCTCTCTGAGTCACGCGGTTATGTACGTGCTGTTGGCCAGTTGCGTCAATGTCAACGCGCTTGCGTTCGTGCTGGAGGAAAACATTTTGAGCACATGATGTAATAAAGATGACGTGATGTGACACGTTTGACTTTTTTGAGAGATAATAACTGTTAATCGGTTTTGTCGTTATTAGGTTAATTCTTTTTGAGCCAATGCATGCGCTACCCAGTATAAATTCATTACTGGCGACGTAGTGGTTTGATTTTGGTGGCGATCCAGATTTTTTGTGGATTCTCGATTATTATCCAAAATTCTTTCTTTGCCATTAGAAGATAGCAGCTGCATAGCCTGTCTTTTGTATTCGCCAGGTGGCAAAATCATTCGGCGGATGTTTGAGATCTCTGATCGCTTCTATCTCCGAGCTCTGTCCCACTCTGATCCTTAGTCTCATTTTACTCTAAAAATTTACCAAACGTAACCTGAATTTCAAGTGTTTAGATTTTTAACAGATCGTACAATTCGTACTGCACCATGCTACGTATAGTTTTATTCTGAAAAAGTTTTACTCCCGCGGTGCCCGACTTATCCCCAGCTTTTTCGGCGTACTGTACAAACAATGGCTCACTGATGTAGGCTGAGCTACGTCATCAGTAATAATTTTTTCGGGTTCGTTTGCTGCTGCAACCGACTGCCGCCGATAACGCAGCGACGAGCCATTTGACGCCGATACGAAGCGTGAAATCGGCGTTGCTTGCTTTTACTGAAATCCCGGAACGAAGAAGAAGCGGAGCAGACAAAAGTACGTAGTACGTAGCCTATGGCAGGGCTAACTGTTAGACCGACCGACTGTTTTCATTCGATATCATGTCTGTTTGACAGATGGTTCCCTCGGCGACCGTTAATCATACAACAACTAAACATCTTCTAATCAGTGCCTGCTCGCCGTGTCTCATCTCCCGTTAGTCGTCTATCTTGTCGATCTGTCTAGGTGGTGTGCTCCTCGCTTGGACGCTTCCAGCTCGCCCGCTAGCTCTTTCACGACTGCAGCTGCTGTCGCGCGGGCGCCGTCCATATTCCATTCTTCGGACGAACGACTGTTGCGACTATAGGTGCCGCACAGCCCGGACCGGCCGCCGTACCAGTGGCGGATCTAGGTTTCAGCCAAGGGAGAAGGCGGAATATTCCCCTCGCCTTCCCTTTCCCCTCCTTTCCCTCTTTTCTTTCTTTCCTTTTTCCCTTTTCCCCTCCCCTTCCCTTAGAAGTAGGACTCCTTGAATATAGCTAGGGAGTCTGGGGGAGCGCTGTGAGCTTCCCAGCGGGGTTTAGAGAAGAGCCCCGGCCGAAATCGAATTGGGTGCATTTTAGTCTTAAAATATAACATCTGGTAGCAATGGTTTTAATCATTTTCCTGATACACTACACTAACTTATTAATTAGCAGTTCGGCAGAGCATGTAAAGTGTTAACGTTTGCATGGGCTCAAGGGGGGCGGTCGCTCCCTCCCTTGGATCCGCCACTGCGCCGTACATTCAACCTGGCAACTCTCTCGATACATTTAGCGATTGTGACAGCGACGGACGAATGTGGCGGGTCCCGCCAGAGCTCTTAGTAATCTGTATTAAGAATTTATGATAACAGATCTGCATGCAGGCGCAGAGTATTTATCGACTCGGAAGTAGTTTATAGGCAGGCAAGATTATTTTTCATTACTCGCCGGCCTGAAGTTACGTGGCTGTATCTAAGGAGCGTTATTAAATCATCTGTATTTTTTTCCTTTGCTTTGACAGAAACTGCTGAATTATGTATCTTGTCTTTTGAAATACTGACATCTGCCTGGCCTATCTGAAGTTACTCCCAACTCCTGAGCAGATAAAATTTACTGCTCCATTTGGATTGATCCTGCAGGGCTCAATTCACTAAACATCTTAAGTTAACCTAACGACATCTTTCACAACGTACAGTGTCTGTGAATCGGCCCCTCGCTGCTTCCCATCTGAATCGTCGTTTTCCCTACTCGAGCCGAACGTTCTTTTTTATCAATCCAGTTAATGCACGCGACGTAGGCCTAGAGTCTATTGCAGCTGCTGTGCCAGGTTAATGCGATCACAAGACCTGCAGTGGGCGGGTAGCCTATACGCTATACATCGTGGCAGTGCTCAACACAATGCGGCCATCCGGCTGACGAAGTATATACGACCTTGCTAATGAATAGAGATGAGCGCCGGCGTAAGTGATGCCAGCATCTGCAGCCGTATAGCACCAGAAGCAGCACCAGCAGAATATTGCTGCTCGTACAGCACAGTCACTGACTCCACGACGGTGTCACAATAAAATGTCCCCCATGAAAAATCCGCCCGGGGAGAGACAATCACGAAACTGATACGTCTCCCCCTTATTAAAATATCGCCGGCCCCATAAAAAATTTCTTCATTACAGGATTGCCTCCCCCCAGAAAAAGTCTCCCCCAGCCGACAATTTACCAGCAAAACGGCGAGGCGGATTTTTGCCGGTAAATTGTCGGCCGGAGGAGACTTTTCTGGGGGGGGGCGATCCTATAATGGGGCACCGGCGTTCCGTCCGTCCAGCGCCGTCAGATTAATCAAAGCAATTAGGTCAGCGGCGCTGCCCTAGTCCGGTAATTACGCCAGCCACCGACCGACCGACTGGCCGAGTATCGTATCGTATCGGATCGTCCAATTTCTCGGCAACGGCGTCCCACTATTTACCAGCACGCGTGCGGTGTGCCGCCTGCCTGTCTGTCCGTTCAGATAGCGTCCGGCCCGGCCGGCTTTCACCCGACGCCGGGCGGCCGCATCACGGCCGGGACACGGCTCAGGCAGAGGCGTCGCACCAGCAGTGACGTAGGTAGACAAGCGGAATCTAAGGGGCCAGCGCTCTACCCTCATACAAGACGCAAGCACACGTTTAAATCTCACAAAATCTGCTCAGTTGATTCTCGGGAAAATAAATAAAATTGCTGCCGACAGAATCTCAAACTCTAAAGCTATAATGCACCCAGTTCGATTTCGGCTGGATTTTATGGGCCCTATTTCTAAGGGAATGGAGAAAAAGCCAAGGAGAAAGAAAGGGGAAGAAATGTGGAAGGGGTTGAGGGAAAGAAACAAAAGGACAAGAAAAAGGAGGAAAAGAAAAGGAGTAAAAAGGAGAGGAAACTGGAAAGGAAAAGAAACGGAAAGAATGGCGAAGAAGAAGAGGGTAAAGGAAGAAAAAAAGGATAGAGAAAGGGAACGCTCAAATTCACATTTTTTTCTGGCTACGTCACTGTGTTGCAGGGACGTAGTCGAGCCGAGGCATACCTCTTCCTTCTCTCCCTCCATCCCTCGCAGTAATCGTAATTACGTCGATGCCGGCGTCAATTCCATCTAATTCCGCGCCCCGCACTTTGCCTGCTCGCTGGCCAACCGGTCCAGCGCCGAACATTCGCAATGATGCTTTATGAGCCGGTCGCAGTTGATAGGCCGCTAAAGCAGGGCGACTATCATTCGTTTGACAGGCAGGCCTAGCTAACTCGTAGGGGCCTATCATTCTCTTCTCGTCGTATGCTCATCTGCGACGTTTCGAGTTATACCCGTTTACACGCTCGAGCAAAAATCAAGAAAACATCGAGCTGGCTCGTCCAGCTAACATATAGCCAGCTCGTCGAACCAGCTTGATCGTGTAAACGGGGTATTAAAGATAAAGGTTAAAGGTGGGATATAGCTCTTAATAGGCATGGGCGGCGCTAGAAATCTGAAGCTGAAGGGGGGGCAAGGACCAGGGCACCAGGCGGGGAGCAGATTTGTTTTTGCGTGTGGGCCAAATGTCGACCATTTATTCAGTCGTTGAAGCCCCTGAAGCTAAAACACTTTTTAGTTTGTGGACGTGCAATGGAAGCCGCAAATTTGCCTGCTTTTTAATATTTGGAAACGCAAAAAATTATCACAGATATCTAGCAAGTAAGTAAGTAAAGTGTAAATTTATATAGCGCATACTCAAAAAGATCTCTAATGCGCTTATCTGTGTTGTCTTGCAAAAATGACGTTTAATAAGTCACACCTTGGCATGTGTATGGTTACCAGAGGGCACTTTATCACTATCCAAATTTTTCCTGGGGGGGAAACCGGAGAACAAGGGCAAGGGCGCGGGGGCACCTGCCCCTCTACCCCCTCTGGCGCCGCCCATGTTAATAGGAAACCCATCACAGAGCTACGGAGCGTCACCTGCCATACGGGATTACAGTGTTGCATGCCACCACACACAGGTGAACGCGCCTCGCCGTAAATAATTGCAAAACGGAGTAACAAACGCTTGCTGACCGTTGCTATCTGCCAGAGTTATTTTAATTTTTATGCTTTCTTTTCTAAAAAAAGTTAAAAAAGTGAATATTTGCCAAAATCTAACCATGATCACGGCGTTAGCATCGAAAGCCTATTCGGTGTCATCTACCATGTACACAGTTAGTCAGAAAAGAAGCAAACTTTTGTATATAACTTTGATAAATACCAACTGATTTTCAAAATTTGTTCATTGTTACTTTAGCAGATTTCAGCAGAAAATCTGCAATAATAACACAATTTAAGACTCCACTTCTAGCGCTAAAGCTGATTGTCGACCTTGTGAAAACTAACTAACTTCGATACATAAACTAGTGTGACCTGAACAAAATACAAATTAATACACCAGAGACCAAGCCAGAAAGCACAGACATTTCTTAAAATACGGTGACTGGCAATAAGAAAGTTTTGCACATTCATTTCATTAAGTTACACAGTAAAAATTAAATATAACTTCTTGTACATCTATACAACGCCTGGTATATACTATTGCCACTGAGAAAATACCAATACCATTACCGAATTTCGTTTTTATATGACAAATTTCAAGTCACCACGGAAAAGCCCAATGCTATAAGTTGAAGCTCTACAATAACCTGCAGATATTGCATATTCAACTCTACTGGTAACAAGAAACATGAAACGGTATAACCTAAACATGTCAGATATAACTAAAAGCTTGTGAGAGTGCATATCTCCGCCAAGTGAAGTGATTTAAACATTACTGCTGTAAAATGTAGAAGACTAGTATTCGCAGGAGGGCGCCACCGTTCCTGAGTCATCGTGTACACAGACGGAACGACGGACACACACATGGACGGACAGAACGACCAATCTCTTAATCTCCTCCAATGTTCACTACGTTCACACTTGGCGGAGATAACTAGGATGGTGCATGTCGTGTTTGGCTCAGGTTGTAACCTTTATCAATGAAGCTACTCTATATACCAAGTCCATTTCTCGACATGTATCCAGCCACCCAGGTCAACTCAGCCTGGCCATCCTTCTGTGGGTAGGCGCAATGATTATCGACGACAGTTGGCCGTTGGGGCGTAAACAGGCACACCACACGATGCGCTACCCGTGTATCCGTGGTCTCACTGGCGATGGCTACGGAAATGGAGGTCAGCGAGACCTTGAAAGCCATATGAACGAGGAAGAACTTTATAGGAAGGACTTTATGTTTTCACCTAAGAACCAATGTCACAGCATTCGGAAACAAGACACAAAAATTGTACGCAATGGAACAATTGGATAAGCCAAACTACTGGAAGCAGTGTAGGCCTAGAACAAGCAGCAAACTGACAAGAAATACTCATAGGCCTAAACTATCAAGACAGCACAGGGAACGGATATAATTGAACAAAGTAGTATAATCAGTAAGAGACAACTGAGTGATCACCAGTAGGACTAGTTCAGAATTGCTCAATATCAGGTACTGGACCAGTGCAAAGTGCAGAGGTCCGAGTACTGTAAAGCCAGAACTTCATCTGCCAACTCTTGAATTACTCTTATACACCATGGTCCATAAGAACATGGCACTTTATTTTTGTCCATACCTTCGCCAATTATTGACCGATTTTCAAAATTCTTTCACTGGCACACTCCACAGACAATTTGCAATTATGTAATTATTATGTATCCCACCACACCGTAAATACGTCTCTACACTACCTTGTGAAAAATATAATTATATAACGGCATAACCCCTTGCTAAAAAATTTCTGCAAACAATTGACTGAGAACAGTTGCCAAATTGCCAATGGACATAATATAATTCAATATTCTAAAACATCACACAGTATGATAACAAGTATACAATGCTATAAACACAGATAATAAAACCGGGAGCTGAACAATGCACAAAATGGTTCAACAACAATGGTGTTATGGAGCAGTACTAAGGTACTCCTTCCTGTTGTCGCTTCGTGAGCAGATTCTTTATGTAAAACTCTCCTGAAATTAAAACAATTGAACTGCAATGTATTAATTTGCTACAAAACAAATCAAGCATAATTTCCATTACACAAGCATTCAATTCTGCAAACAACTGATTGCCAAGAAAGAATACGGCCCATGTCTGCATTCCGTTACATAGACGGCATGATAATCTACAGAGAAAGACATTTTAAAATACATGAAAAGTATTCCATAAAAAGCTATAAAATAGCATCATTCAGATAATTTTCAAAATACAAAAAAAGTCTGAAATACATGTTTTGCAGAAAAATGACTTCAGAGCACCAGCTGCACGTATTATTATAATGATGTCATTACTGCAACGTCACTTGATCATGGAACATGGTCAGTCAGCGTGGTATTTTACCAACCAGTTCTTACACAAATTGCTAAGTGACAAATAGCATTATGATTCATAGCTGGTTTAGAAGACAAGCATTAGTGTTTTATTTTTAAAACACTCTCCACCAAATTCACTCAAACATTCATCCCATTTATCAACAATATCTGAATGCGAAAAATGCTTACTTTCGCTGTGTGATTTCGCATCAGCAATATTTTATCAGCTCCCGAGCAAACTTTTTACATCAAACACATAGGCTACTACAGTTATTATCACATACCAAACACATCTCAGAAGTTAATTATTGCAAAGAATAAAACTTACCAGCTTTATACGATGATCTGACTAGAGGACCACTCACAGTGTACGCAAAGCCGAGCTTGCCTCCGACTTCTTCCCAATACTTAAACTTCTCCGGCGTCACGTATTCCTTCACCTGCACAGAAATCACAAAACTTGCAATTTTTTAATACTCAAATCTGAGACCTGCAAGAACACGATCTTGCTGGTTAAAGCCCAAATTCCATTACACCAACTTTCACTGAAACTTCCCCATGGGGAAAGTTGTGGACACAAATCATGAAAGTTGCGGACACAAACGGTGACAAATCATGAAACCACGAAGTTTCGGTGAAAGTCGCGGACACAAATCACGAAAATCTGCGACACAAATCATGAAAGTTGGCGACGTGATTTGTGTTGCGGATTTTCATGATTTGTGTCCGCGACAAGACCGTGACTTTGTCGGGAACTTGTCCTGGACTTTGTCGCAAAGTTGGCGTAATAGAATTTGGGCTTAAACCAGTCAAAATCAATATTGTGCAATTTTCACAAATTTGTTTCATTCATGAATGATCGGTCATCCCACTGTACTGGCAAATTTTTATAGGACACGGGCCAAAAAAATATAGGACATCAAATAAAAATATAGTCTTTTATAGGACACATATTTTCAGTATCAGTTTCAGTTTCAGTTTTTCAGTTTCAGTTTCAGTATTCAGCATGTATATCAGTGCAATGTCTAGTATATGACATCATGAATGCACAAACTGTGTGGCTTCCATATATCTGACAGTGAAGTTTTGTTGATTACGAGAACAGAGAGATGATATGATTTATTTTTCAGTGATGATAAGGCCCCTAAACATTGTGGGGCCGCAAAATACTTCCCCACCTTTCCTTCATCTCGATGGGCTTCAGAGGGTAGCATGGGCAGCAGTGTGAGCACTGCCAAAATATAGAATTTATAGGACATTTAGTCAAAATGTAAGATAATATAGGACTTTTTCAAGAATATGGGATTTATAAAACGGGTGGAATCACTGAACGATGCACAACCAAAGATCAAACACAAAAATACAAAAATGAAGCTGAAAGTGAACCTTGAGATGTCGGCGTGTCGGCTGCATGTACTGACCCAACGTCACGCAATCGACTCCAATGTCACGAAGATCTGATACATAAGTTTTATTTATAGATATAAATAACCATTCAGTTATAATCTTATCATTACACTTAATAAAGGTCCACGGCCACAGTCAAACACATTAGTGCAATTTATGCAAATTTAAATTAGACACTTAACCTCGCATATATAATACATTGATTTGAGCTTCATAAATATACGAAATTAATGAGCGATTTCAAACGAAATACAGCATTATATTACGTTATGCTAAAAATTATCTATTCAACCGGCGAAGTCATCAGCATAGCCCATAAGACAACATGAATATAAATGGCCTAACCAGTGACGTCATCAACCTAGGCTAAACCATTAGAATTCATGACATCTATGGGCTAGGCTCATGACGTCACCGGGGGCGCCTGCCTAGCCATCAAGGAGTCGCGTTTTCTATGTCACTTTCGTAGATCGTCGATTTTAAAAATAAGTTTCTGCGCATTGACATTTTGTCAATGCGCAGAAACTTATTTGCTGGGCGCCGATATTACTGTCAAAATTATCCTAAAATTATGCAGTTTTAGGGAAATGGATAAAATATTTATGTTAATTTTGGTGCCCATGGACCTTTAAACAACACTCTGCAATATCTGCATAAAAATTATGAATAAAGCTGCCGTCAATCAATCGTACCCAACTCACAGAATAAGACTCAAGGCCAAACTACGGAATGGCGGAGCAAAAGCTATGGACATAAAGATTTCCAGATAGATGCACAGCAGAAAAAATGTTTACTCATTAAAAAGGTGAACGGTAGAATTTTTAAGTAACTGATAACACAGAGAGATGCATATGGTCAATGGTGGTGTCAAAAAAAGCATCCGTCCAAAACTGGTCCAATCCTTGAAAATGAGTTGCACGTAAAAGACATGCCCAAGCCAAAAATGAAAAAAAAAAATCACAAGCAATAAAACATCCAACAAACATTATCTGAACACACAGTTTACCATATTGCTTCAAATTTCAGTAAAAAATGTCAGCATCTGCTAAACAATCGTAAACATTCCATCAACTGAAGAAACTTCGATGACCATTTAAATACCAAACTACTGGAGATGTCGAATTTATGCATTAACTTAACGTTCAAATAATTATTAACGCACGTACGTAAATTTACTAAATTCTGTGTAGCAGGAGCTCAAATATTCCACTAAACTACGTTTATTTGACGATCAAATAATATTCAAGTAATTAAAAATTGTTTTGTTGCCGTTCCATGACTACTGTCACAGCCATGCTACACAGGCACGACTTCATGGGTTTCATTCCACCCACCCTATCGATGTAGTCCACCTACAATATCAGGCTGCAATAGTAATGGTGCATTATTAAAGTGCATTACAAAAATTAATGCTTCAACAGCTCTACTAACTACTGGTTAAAATAATGACAACTGACGACATATTGACCTCGCATCATTTTCATGACTTGGTCATCGGTTTCACCATGACCAAGCATGATGGAAGTTTTCGTCATCAGCGTCGGTTTGTACAGCTTGGCGTGTTCCAACACACCCAAAGACTGCCGATAGCTTGCCCTCCGGTCACGTACAAACCTGCCAGCAACATTTCAACTGCAGTTAATGCAACAACACATTAACACAAATCAACACATTACACATGCTCAACAGACTGGCTCTAAAAAAAATTTCCATGTTAAAAAAATTGTCATAAATTTGTTTGTTAAATATCGGCACTCTCATTCGTAGTGCAGAATAACGTTGTGCAATTCCCAAAACCACTATTTGGAGAACTGCTAAACAGAGTAAAACTCCAAAAATTTATCCGCCAGAACAAAAATCAAAACTAGCGTAAGTACAAGTACTAGCAGTAAACACTACAGGCATTTGTCATAACTGTATACCCGGTAGTTCAGTAATATCTTGAAGCTGCATATAAAAAAGTCATTACTGTTTTTATGTACGACAGATACCTCTGTAGCTCTTCGACAGTTTCGACGTTGTGTGCAAAGACATCGACTCCAGAATCAACAACTGTCTCTACGCACAACTTGCTTCCAGCGAAGTCCGGGGTCAAACATTCCACCAGCATTGCAGGCCGCCTAACGAAAACCACAAGAAGACATTCTCATTGAACAGCATGACTGTACACACTGTGAAGTCGCACAAATTCAGTATTTTTAATAGAATCAGACAGTTGCTATCTGGCAGTTTCAGTTCCCTGTCAAAATCTGGACGACAAATCCTGGACCGCGAAAACTAGCCCACTACACGAACACTAACCCTCACCCTAACTCTTACCCTAACCCAAACCCTATTATTAATCCATAATCCCCAACCCTAACCTTAACCCTTACCTAACCCTATCCTATTCCTAACCCTAATTCCTAACCTTAACCCTAACCCCATCTTTAACCTTATTTCCTAAACCTAAGCCCATATCACTGTGTAGAGATTTTGTAGTTCCTGGTTTTGTCAGGACAACAGCTATTTCTAATCAAACCTGTATATTCTTCACATCTGTCTTAAGACATGGAAACTCATGTTAGCCATTAAATGGAAGATGGGATATTAATCAATAGAATTATATTCAGCAACTGTTATCAGTTTTGCTAAATAGTTTGTGCTTTTCTGCTCATATTTTACAGTGTTTATTATGTATTTGCATTTTTGTGTTCGTTCTGTTCTCCTTAGTAATGTTTTCTGTTTTTTAGTTTCCTTCTGTGTATTTTGTGCTATCGTTCTCACGCGTTTGTCGTGGGAGTTTATTGCATATTAAATAAAAATTAACCAAAATTAATTATTACCAGACTGAGTCATCAAAAATGTGCAGCAATAAATATGATGCTTTGTAGCCTGGAGATGGTTTGCGATCAGCAGCTATAGATCCCTTTTTCATGTGCCTTAAATCCAATTTTCTGACACTGGCACTTTGAAAATTAAAGTTCATTTACTCACATTATAACCATGTACTCAAAAAGAAAAGCTTTAAATCTAACTACTCTGTAATACCTACTGCTCTGCTGGCCAGGTCAAACAGTTTCCTGTAAAATTATAACGACAGCATTTTCAAAAATAATACAGGGATTAGGTACTGAAACTGTATCTGCTGAAAGATTATAATTGCTCACAAATTAGCTGATATGAGAGACTGTAATCAGACAAAGGCTAGTGATAAACGTTACCTCATTTTGATTTCACGTACAGTGGATGCAAAATGCTCAGCTCCGCCGTCTGATAAATCTGCATCACCACAAAGACAGGAATTGTCTGATCAGCTTACTTCTTTTATTTTGTCAGCGTATGCTAGGCTAGATCCACGTGAAGAACTAAAAACAAAAAACTAAAAGTTAAAAACCAGAAACGAGCGCCTTGTCCTTACTACTCATACTACTGGAGAAATACTACAAAAGCCCCAAGTACCACCACGTCTTTCACTTGACCACTTTTTCTGTACTAAATACAATACACATTTACATCTTAAACCATTTACCCCTAGCTAACGTGAGTGAGTAAGTGAGTAGGGTTTTACATCCTGCCCGACACAACATAGTTCATTATGGGGACAGCCTTTACAGGCAATGCATGTATGCATAATAAAAAAACTAGAAATTTGGGGCAAAGCCCAACGTGAGTCCGCCCGACGCCCTAAGTCCGATTGGGGAAATTAGGGGGGCGGGGTAAAATTTCCCCGGCATCAAAGTCACGTGGCCCGAACTCAAATGCATTGGTATACGCCGAACGCGCATTGTCGACTTAGGGTAGGTCAACATGAGCGCTTATAACTTTGTTCGTAG
>Ga0056128_1000395_pt1 | contig 37826 bp, 22 predicted proteins | sample WorMetLIZISLAND2_FD_71113 | JGI IMG/M metagenome (GOLD analysis project Ga0056128, IMG submission 71113) | Marine gutless worms symbiont microbial communities from Max Planck institute for Marine Microbiology, Germany - Olavius geniculatus... ... | reverse complement strand
CCCAAAAATTTTGGACCGGCATTATAAAATTCGGCCTAGTACTGACCATCGTGCAAAATTTCGCGCCGGTCGGCCCACGCATCTCGGAGATCTCGTGAGGAAAGAAAAAAAACATCATGCGTAAAACAGAAGTCCTTCCGAAAACTATCGTTTTCGGGCGGACTAATAATGAAAGTTCTAATAAAGGCCGCGTATTCGAACACGGAACTGTGAACACGCTCACTACTGAAGCTGTGGACGACGTATTAAATTATGGAAACTAATAGCTGCGATGTGATTAGTCCAGGAGTGTAGGCCTATTCAGAAATATCAAAAGTGGACAGATGTACATTTCAAACGTAAGCTCGTATGGCCCAAAGTGCGTACTCCAAAAACTACAATTCAATTTTTCGACGAATTTCAGACAAAAAAAATTCCAACACTGCAAGCAAATGGCATGTATTGGTCACTGAACGGAACCGGCTAAGTATTGTAAATTAGCTCCCCCACGCACGCAATCAAGCAGTGTTCGTGTTTGCTGCTTTCATCCGTTGCTAGGCAACGTCTGTGCTCTGCTGTCCCCAAGGCTGTAGTTTTCCCGAGCCGAAGATGGCGTAGAAAATGCTGCCAAATCCCATAATGCCGCCAGTCACCCAGAACACGCCGCGCCAGGCCTCTATCGTTATCTGTCAATCACAACAAAAGCGATCACAGATCTCAAACATCCGCCGCGAACGGTGCTGCCACCTGCCGAACACAAAGTACGTGTCACAACTGTTATCTCCGTAGGATAAAAAAAACAACGTAAAATGTAACAAATGTGACAATAGATACTACAAGAGCGCTTATAGAAAATCCTTTAAATTGCTACCAAAAATCTGTTGCGCCCATACCCTCTGCAAATTTTGTCAATTATCGTCGATATTACTAGCGACGCTAAAATTAAATTAACACAAATTTTGTCAAAATCTGTTCGTGGTTCTAAAAGTAGGCCTAATCCAGTTGACAATATTCGACTGACTCCAAAGCATAACCTTCGTCGCTTCGCTTCGGCGGATATGATGATGTTGAATTAAGTTAGAAAACGTTAAAGCTTTGCATAAAACCCATCTGAAAGGTACGGAGCGTCACTTGCTGTATGAGTCACACAGTATTAGGCTACCTAACTTCGTTTACCTGCCATCTGACGCAGACAAACGCGCCCCACCTGAACCCAAGCCAGGGAGGCCAGTTTTCGATTTACCTAACCCGGCGGGATAAAAGGCTGAGTTAACCTGAGTGAACGCAACGCGCCATGACCCCTCACCCTATAGGGCTTAATATATTCTCTAGTGGTCTGCGCGGCCTGCCATCTCTAGAGATACAATATCCTGTTGACGCCTCCACCGCTGCTGCTTGGCAGGCAACATTTGCGTGATGCTATTAAATCACGGCCGTCATCAATATGACCAGGGCCGCCGTATTCCGAACTCTATTTAATCCAGTCTGAAATTGGACTCTAGTACTATCAAATTATCCAATTAAAAATAAGTCTAAAAATCCAATTGTTAATTTGAAAATAACCAAATATAATGCATGACAAAATTACGATGTAGCAACATAATAAATTTGTAGCCATGGGAAACATTCACAACAACTATGAGCTTCTTTTACGTTTTTCTGTTATCAAACCGTATGTGGGGCAAACGACAAACAAGCAGAGGGACGAATAAAACGCGAAATGCGGCTTAAAAGATGGCCGCATAAAGAAAGAAAGTGTATCCTGGCAGCGAGATAAAATATGTATCTTACGTTTCCTTTGGTGAATGCGCCGACAACAGAGGGTCCTATGAAACCAGCGATCGTCGCGACAGTATTCGTTATGCCCATGATTATGCCTACAAAACGCACAGCAAAAACGCTCTGAACTATTATTATGCTACGCTGGCTTGGCACGTTTCTGTCAACTAGCTGGTACTTTAAACCGCGGTCTAAACTGGTTAAAACCGCTGAAACCAGTGCGGCAGCAAAAACAGGTTTTTGCCAGTTTGAAATCGAATCAATCGATCAATTCACGTAGCTTTCTTTACGACGTGACTTTTATCGATATCTGAAACAATATCCGTAGAAGCACTCCAAAAAACTGAATAACCAAACTGCAAAACAGTAAAAGCTACAAAGTTACACCAATGAAAATCAGAGGTGATCATTTTTGTCGGAAACGTATAATCTGGATGAGCTGGGGAGTCGATGTTGCAGGAACGCATCTAACCTACTCTGCAACGCTTTCTTTGTGACGTGACTTCAATGGAAAATTAATTACTGTAACGTTTCAATCGCTAAAATTGTTAACAATTAATAGCATAATCAATCGTTATTTTACGCAACTTTTAATAATAAAAAATTGAATAGGGGGAGACCTGCGTATTTGGGGGAGAGGTCGAGCTGGTTGACTCCTAGCACGGCAGCGGAAGAGACTCCAATGAAAGCCGTGCTGAGAACGACCAGCGTAACGGCCAGAACGTTATTGCAGTTCACGTAGCCGATGAGCACTGTGCATACTGCCGACAAAAGGAAACCTGTCACAGCCAGTCGGACAATCGATCATGCGATCAATTCATCAATCGATCAGTTCACGTAGCCGATGAGTACCGTAAGCGACGAGCTCAGCAGCATACCTACATGAAAAACGGATTGTAAAATATGGCTGCCACCAAAATAAAATGTCACAACCATCCTTTTCTGAAGCTCTATACATGTGCCTTCAATAAAAATGTGGTTACAAATTGTTCTACCGTGGGGAGGGGTTACTCCTAAAATAAGGCCTTTTTTCCAGATCCGCCGCTGCACTAGCAATGAACACGTCTCACGTCAGACTGTTCAACCAGAAGCTCGGCTCTGACTGTGGTAATCGTTTTTTTGGAGGAAAAGACGGGGCGATAGCGTCCCATGTGGTTTCGCCACTGACTATTATACACCTCGAGACGAATAGACTCACCTTTGGTGAAAGGGAGTAACTATTTTATCTGCGCCTCTACCAATCGAATTTTAATCATCCACGCGCTGTGTGCAGCCACGCGCGTCAACTCTACGTCGTGGTCAGAAGTCTGTAACTAGATAAACATTTGACTAATATTCTGACGTTTTGACAACAACGACGAAAAAACAAGAGCCAAAGTAACTTGATAAAAAGCGGAATCGTTCGTATTCGTCAGGTGGCAGCATAGAACCGACGAATTGGCCGCCAGTTCAATTCCCAAATCTCTCGGCGTTCGTTGAGAATAGGACCCACGTCTGACACTAAGTGTCCTTGCATGCCATATGGCGTCTGAATCCGTCGAACCGTTTAAGCAGGTGCACGAATGTGACGACAGACGACAGACCACGCTACGGAGAAATGTGTAGGGATAGGCGGAATCGCTTGCGCTGCAGGACGCGATTCAGCCTGAAAAGCGAACGAAATTTTCCGGCGTCGTCGGAATTACTTACCGGAGATGACGCAGACCTTCCGGATGAGCGTCAGCGAGGCGTTTTTGTACTTGAACTTGATAACGTCGGCGATGAGCCCCGCACCCAGCTGGGTCGCCCACATTGCAATGAACGGCACCGCTGACAGTACGCCGATCTACCGTCGCAAGCAACACCGTGCGAAGTCACTCAGTCAGTTAGTCAGTATGGACAGGCCTCTCGCTAAAATGGTTTTTAAACCGTCAAAAATCAGTACTTTTATCAAGACAGTTATTTGATCCAGTTCTTCCAAAATGTACAAAACTAAAACTTTAAAGAAAAACTTACAAAACCGTCTCGCAGTAATGACACATTGACACAAAAGACGTTTCCAATCTGGGGCTCAATAAGCCCTAAGCTAAGATGTTTCCGAAAACGTTATTAAGATTCACAAAAGAAAATGCTGCAACGCAGCGAGTTGCAAATTGTGGGCGGACACGTGAAAAGCGCGCGAACCAAACTGCAGTACGTCGAACTTGAAAAGCTTGGATCGGGAACAGCGTGCACATTTAGTAAGTAAGTAAGTAAAATGCACACATTAACAGTTAGTCAAAAAGTGTTGCCATCTCAACACCCGAACACAAAATGTCCATCAACAGCAGCACAATAATGACTGAGTAAATAAACAAAATAAAAACAAAATTATTTATTTTCGTATTTATTATAACACAAAAATAGCTTACGTTATTGACGTCGAAGGCAAGTATCTGAATGTAGTACTGTGGAAGGCAGGAAAGATTCGTGTAGATGCCCCACATGCACACAAAGTGTGCCACGCTCAACGCGTGCACGGGCATAGACTTTAATATCGAACCCCACGGCGCATTCAGCGACTTCTGCATAAATCAGCAGCGAAACAACATCACTTGCGATTGATACAATATCTGTCTGTTCATATGCATGTTTCTTTTTCTAGCTATGTATGCTTGTCTTTGTTTGTGCTTTTCTTCAGCACTCCGAATACGAATGACAAACGTTTTAAACGACGTCTTGCGCATTTCATACGGTAAACGTAAAGTCCTTCTCGTGCTAGGCCTACAAAGACGGCAGGGTGGCATTTTCTTACCCTCAGGCAGACCCGTGTGACAGACAGACAGACGGACGGACAGACAGACGGACAGAATTGCGATGGCTAAGACGCGCTGAAAGCAGTAGCTGCTTTCGCGCGTAAAAACGAAAAAAAGAAACGAAGTAACCAAATGATTAGTCTATTCAGACTAACATGCAAAATATTTTGACGGCAAAAAATGTGCTTACTACGCTGAACGAAAGCATTAATTCTTGGCGGGATTCATCAACAGTTTGTTTTTAGAACTGCAGAGAAAGATTCGAACGATACGACGTTGCTGGGTGACATTTACATCGTGATTTCTTGCGACATTTCTTTTATTCTTCAGTTACGCTTAGTTAAGCTTAGTTGAGCATTCTTTACTGTTATTTATATGGCGAAATAAAGACACATATAAAAGTTGTACGGTAAATGGTGATCCGTGGTCTCCTCCAAACCTACTGCATAATTTCGAGCTGGCTTTCAATTGCCCATGCAGGGCTAGCGGCTCACACACAAGCGCCTGGGATTTAGCCACTGGCTGACAATGTGCACTACGAAAGATTTTATTTACATACTTCCTTCGCCAAATATTGACTGATTTGAAACATTCTTTCACTAGCGCACGCTGCGGAAAATTCGCAACAACGCAGTCACTGAATATTCCACGACTCCTTAACTGCCTCGGAACGCTAACTTGTCAAATGTTATTTTTCAAAAATTACTTTGATAACGGTGTGCAAAGCGACAGAAATGCACTGAACCAAAATGCCGGCTCAGTTGCGTTGCACCGAGCGATCGATCTGCCAGTTCAGTGCATTTCTGTCGCTTTTTACACGGCTTGATGTAAGCAAAACACTCACGCTCTTGGGCGTCGGGCCGCCGAGCGCGTCATTGATGTACTGTACTTCTTCCCTGGTGATGCGCGGGTGCTCTTCCGGCGACTCGTAGACCGTGAAGCAGAACGCCAGCGACCACAGAAGACCCAGACCACCTGCGTTCAACGACCTCACACAACGGTCACGCCAATCACGGGGGAGGGGGCGCACCCGCTTCCAATAAAAATATGCAGTCGAAATGTGAGTCGATGTCAATTTACTTCTTAATGAATTCTCGCCGGCCTCCAAAAATACACTGGGGTTGACGGGGCTGCATAAAACACGTAAAAATACTAAATAAGAATTAAAAAGCACCGTTTAGTTGCTCTATTTACTACTAGTTGAGCTATTCAGTTCGTGCATTCAGTTTACTTTGTGCTACGTGAGCGCACAATCTACGGGGGTCGATAGATGAATACGTTTTCAAAGTGGAGCCATTCCAATTAAGCTATTCTTAAAATAGAAAAAAAAATTCCGAAATATACGTTTTACAGAAAATAATTCTGAGTACCTGTTGTGATTTTTATTACGATAACGTCACTGTGACGTCATTTATAGACGTTGAATATGGCGACGTTACCACTGATATCGCCCCGTAACGACTAGCGTGCCGTTATTGTTTCTTGTGGCCTTAATGCACATCAGATAAATCAGATTCACTCTAAGATGCATCCAGTATATGCCTATGCGACGAGTCTTTTACAAAGCCAAAAGTACATATCTGATGTAAGAAAATGCTAGGTGGGCAGAAATTCGCATCAGATAACGAGGTGCAATCAGTCGTTCGTCAGTGGCTTGGGTCAGCAGCCAGCAACGTTCTTTGCAAGAGACATTCACAAGCTTGTTGACAGATTGAACAAATGTTTGAACGAACTCGGACGATATGTTTAAGAATGAAACGCTAATGTTTAAAATTTAAATAGGTGACATTAACTTCTTTTTTAATCGTTTTTCTTTGATGCTATGCTGCTTGTCACGTTGATATATCGATTACTGGTGGAGAAAATAACACACAAATACACTTTGTTCTATTAACCGATTACGTCACAATAATGACGTCATCATCCAAAAAATTTACACATATGTTCAAATTAAATTTCCTACAAAACGTTCATTTCGGAGTTTTTCTTTTTCAAAAATTAATGGAATAGCGCCATTTTGTAAACTTACACTGTGTCCCAAAAAACATCCCCGACATTTTTGACTGTAACTTGAAAACCAATTACCAAATTTTGATAATTTTTGGTATAAATATTCCTGACAAACCTTGCTATCAAATAACCGTTAAGTTTCCCACCTCACCGAATGTATGCTTTTGCACTACCTAGGGAAAGCAGATCCAGTGAAATATGTGTTGAAATAAACAGAAAACCTGAAAAAACATCCCCGACATTATCGATTGTAACTTGAATAAAAATAAGCACATCTTAATAATTTTGGCAGAAATATTTCCAACATAACTGGCTATTAAATAAGTGTTTTAGTTTTCTGCTTTTGCACTACCTGGCTACAGCAGACCAAGCACAATACGTTAAAATAAATAAAAAACGTGAATAAATTTCATTTATCCTAAATTGTGGGCCCTAACAGCCAATCTATTACAAGATTTAACTGTCATGCAGCAGTGTGTCTACCAGATGAAGTTTAGGAATGTTTGTGAAGTCAAGAAGCGACTTGTAAGCCTGGATTGGTCTGTAGCAGAACTTTTCGATACTGCTGTCAATAAATAGAGAAAGTGTCTCCTTGCCTGTGTTCGCATAGTGCGCCAACACTTCAAGCAATTTTACTGCAAGCAGTTGAAAAATGGACAACTGGATGAAATGTCAACCAAAGTGTCAGAAATGTGAACAAAATGTGTTTTACGTGTTTATGTTAATTAAGCAATCATATTGCATTGGATAAACAAGTGATATTTCGCTGGTTGTGTTTTTCCCAGGTAGTGCAGAAACAAACGTCGGTAAGGTGGAGAATTGAGTAGTTATTTGATGACAAGTTAAATCAAAAATATTCATACAAAAATTATCAAAATCTGACAAATGGTTTTCAAGTTACAGTCGAAAATGTCGGGGATGCTTTTTGAGACACAGTCTATTTATCCAACGACCATCGTAGGCTATATGCACATACACTACTACACGTTTTCAAATCGGCTACAATTAACTTAGCCTCAATTAACAACAATCAAAACGAAGAAAGAAAAGCCGAAATGAAGCATACGCCGATTAACAAAGTCATTGGATATAGTACGGATCGACTGACATAATCATGCTGACACAGGCCGACTAATGCGCGGCGAACTTCGCTGTTCCGATTTGTTAAGAATTTGTTGGACATGTTAACACGGCAATGGCCATGAATCTGTTGTAAGCCTTTGACTTTTTACGGACTTTTGTTGTAAAACTCGTTGTGGATTTGCTATAGACTTTAAATTTATTGTACAACAGATCGAACCTAGTAAAGTTTGGGCCTAAATAAGAATTATCCTGTGGTTCCCTGCTTTTCTTGCCCTGTAAAACATTCGCACCAATGTCGGATTTCCACACCTATTGTTTAGGGCTTAAAAGACGGATGGACGGACGGACGGACGAACGGACGAGCAAAATGCGAAATACGGCCGATGGCCTGCACTCCACTTGCTACAATGTGTTGTAGAGTTGTTGTACAAAAAGCTGTACAAATCGACAACAAACTGAAATTCGACAGCAAATCCACAACAAAATGTTTGACACAAGTCCACATCAAATCAAAAGCCTATAACATATAAAATAACAGATCCACAGCATGCCAACATGTCAAAATGTTGTAAGGCTACAACTTGTTGTACGACTTGTTGTCAAACGGATCCACAACAAATCCAAGTGGTGGAGCTTGGACCCACGAAACGGCCACACGATAAAACGTATTAACATAATATCTGAGTCTGACTGACTGACCGAAGAAATAGAAAGAAGACTCCCAGCCGAGGGCGTCGGTCATGTAGCCCGTGACCATGTAGCCAATCACCACACCCAGTTGCGCGCCTGCACACATAGTCGTAGCAGTAGGCTAACTAACAATAGAGCTATACGAAAATTAGCGATCAATCACGCGACTCTGAAATGATTTTAAAATGTTAATCTGTAGCGTAACGTTCGATTGAATCGCATTAACAAGAAAACATTGGAAAGCAGATTCTGTTCAGTGTGAACGACTTTTAAGTCAGCTGGAGACGTTATTAAACCAAAATGATGACCTCTTTCCAGAAAAGGTGGTAAAAACGTATACTGCACGACTGTATCTTACTGCATTTGAGAAAACTGTTAGCTCGGTAAGTGACTTAACGTTTTAAGCCAGCACAGAAGTCTACTTAATGTTCTCAACATGACCACTTTTGACCATCCTTCACTGCGATGATCAAGGCTAATCGTGTTCAAACCAGTCTGATTGCTAAATCCACGTAACTGCAACTGCGTTCCGATTTTTATGCTTCACCTTGTACTCCTGCAGGCATTTGATAATTATGTGCAACAGCGTGCAATAAGTATTACTGAAACAGCTCAACTATTATTACAATACGAGTATTAGCAAAGACGCACCTGCAAACATGGCGGCTGTCATGGTGCTTTTTTCCTTGGGGGGCGCCCACTTCCCAAGTATGGCCACGAACGCCGGAAACGCGACTCCCTACACATTAACTACACTAGTCAAACCATCAGACTACTGCATTTCCGCTATACTAAAACACCACCAGTTCATACTACGATGTATTTATCCGACACTTTTCTGTCATGGTCCTAGAAACAGCACCTATTGTTCAGGTCATGTGAACGTTTTTAACGGTGACGGTAAAAGTAAAGGTCAGGTACTTCATATAGCGCTGCTACATGAATCAGACTCGTGAATCGTGACCTGAGAAAAGCTCTTTTACAATCTTTTATGACGGACTTTGCGACCATACATTGTACGCACCTGCCAACAACTGGACCCGTGGCGTAGCCAGCAGTCATACCTCAGCCCCAATCAGCCGGATTAAATAATTACCCCGTAGCCCGTACGTAATTAAGGTAAAACTCATTTCCCGTCACGCTGAGGGTAGGAGGCTAAGTTGATGATCACTATATATTGCATCATTCTTATCATCTTTAGGTCTAGTCTACTGTCGGCACCTAAGACCGCCGGCACCAGCAACTGACATGACAGACCTGTCCGACGCCCTCCAATATGCGCACGACCAACATGGCGATGAAGCCTCCTACTTGAGTGAGTGGCGGCGTGACGACAGACAGGAGTGACGTCCACGCGACCGCAATAAACAGCAGGATCTTCCCTCCGAACCTCGAATCACATGTGACATCAAATTAACAGCGCCGCAAATTGCAATATGATGCAATAAACTTTGCCCACTAATCCAAAAACCTAGCGAAATCACTACAATGACGGCCGCTCACGGTCTCCGCCTTTATGAATCCCGACATGCTACGCAAGTTCATTTAAACGCTAAAAACACGATAGCACGAGTGCTGGCTTAAAGCAGTTTGTGTCAATCGGTTCAGGGGTTTCGGATCTGCGCGGGGTCGAATTTTGCCATTCTCCCTTTACTTAGCCGGTCGCCATTAACACAGGGCTGTGCTGCCGCACGCCTGTGATGACGAGTTCACGGCTGAACCATGCGCTGACAAACTTTTGCTTTATCCCGCACAGTGAACAAGAACGCCCAGCTGTCGCTAGGAAAGACGAGCTAGGCCTACAGCCTATACATTTCTTGTTGCAGTACTAATTTTCAAGATCATCCAAGGTCGACAATTTTCATCTCATCCGAAAGAACGTATGCGATTTCCTATTACTGATCAATAACAACCTTAGCCCTATCTTGCACCGTTTAGCCACAATACATCCGTGACGGACAAACGACAGACAAACGACAATCGTGTCATAGACGCGCTATACAGCATAGATGTAACGCGTCTAAAGATCCGGTTCCGGATCCGGATGTCGATCCCGATCACTATCAAAATCTTGCAGACTCTGACTTGAGCCAAAACACACGTTCGGGCAAATTTCATCGAGCTAAGTACAGCGGTTCGTGAGTTGCCGTGTTGACAGAGAAAACGACTTGGCGACAATACCGGAAAGCAATACTGCCGTCGCTTCTGCGGGCAGTAATAAATAAATAAGTAGTTCAGGTCAGAAATTACCTCACAGCCAGAATGCCGCCGAGCAGGGTTGTCGTTATGTAGCCGTAGTAGAACGACGCCAGAACAAACGCTTGCATCGGAGCATCCCACTTGAACTGACCGTCGTGGATTCTCTGCACACCATTTGCGCACACCGCGTGTCCAAACCAGCTGTCATAAAAAATTTTCATTTGTCATGGATGGTAGAAATAAATAAATTCAAAAAAACAAACGGAAAAGACCAGACACACGCAAGTGCAAACTTTAACCCTAAATCCGTATTAACTTAATTTAAGACTTAACTGCAGTACTGGAGCCAAACACCTTCGAACGTTGTTTTTTTAATCATTTCAACCACGTGTTTTTAAAAAAAAATCTTTAAAAATGCCGACTGGTCAGTGTTAAAATAACGGTGATTAAAAATTAACTCAGGCCTACATAAAACAAAAAGCCCAGCTGTCGCTAGGTTAGCCGACCGTACTGGTTGTCAGTGACCTTCAAGTCATCCAAGGTGAATGCTTTTCATGCAATCTGAAAGGAAGTATGTTACTTCCTATTAGTGATTAATAATAACCTTGGCTTTATCTCTTACCATTTCCGAGATAAAGCTGCTTATAGCTTGAAACTTTTCATTAAAAATTGCAGCCAAACCGCTGCCGACAGAGACATGGATACTATTGGCAGCCTATAGAAAGTCGCCAGCCCCCTATCCGATAGTACCATCGCCGATACCCCCCAGCTTATGACTTACTGTTTACCCACATTACCGCACGATCGGCATACCATAGTGAGTTATGACTCTTTAAGGTCATCCAAGGTCAATGATTTTTATGTCATTTGAAAGCCAATATGTGACTTCCTATTAGTAATCAATAACAATCTCGGTCCTATCTTGCACCGTTCAGCCACAATACATCCGTGAGAGACGACGACGGACGAACATACAACAACCGTACCATAAGCTCGTCTGTTACTGACGTATAGTGGACTAAAAACTAAAACATAACTGATAAAATAACATTCAATTGTATACATAGACTTAGGCCTACTTACGTTACTGCGATAGGATCGAAGTTAATCAGAATGTCCGCATGACAAAAATTCGGATTACCACGAGACCGAAGTGGCAACGGTAAAAAGTGACTTAATGAAAGGTCAGAACAACACAAAAGTGCGTTTAATGTCATGCTAGTTGCGTCAATGCACCGACACAATGCAACAGGTTCAACACACAATGCGTACAATTCGTTCAACACAACTCAACTCAGTGCAGCCACATACCACCAGAATACACAATACCAATACGACAGCTGAACCTGATAGCTGTGCAGTGAGTCAGAGACCGAGTTTTGAAGTGGCGCTTTAGTGCAATAGTTCACACGTTAATCTCTGGTTACTACTTGGACGGGTATCTATCTGTGGACAGTTAAACCATCTTGGAATAATTATAAACAGTCACCCAAGTCAACTCAGCCTTTAATCCCTTTACGATAGGTAAATCAAGTGCCAGCCTTAATGGCTAGGGTTAAGACGGGGCGCGTTCACCTGTATCAGGTTGCGGATATAACACGCACACAGCAGGCGATGCTCAGCATTTTGATAGTTAGCTGTACAAAAGTTGGTTTTGACTGAAAGCGAACACTGGTAATTGCCAAAAAATTTAGCATTTTCTTGGATGAAATTTCTTTTGTTATTGAGCTATAAGACACAAAGTTAGCTTACTGGTGTTTTAAGCAGTAAGCACGTTTTGTTCTGCAAATAGACTAAAATATTGACTTTTTCCTAAAAAAAGAACTAAAATGATTTCAGATGCTTATCAGACAAGCATGTGAAATTGCCTTGTCATATAGCATTTTGCGTCTACTCGAACTGATAATGTTTTATTGGCGTGACTTATACTGAAATTATAACGATTAAAATTTTATTTATCGTTGAAAATCTTCTAACGATTAACCGCGTGATTAAGCATTAGGCGCTAATTTGAGCCGTTCATAGCTGCTGTTGTCGGCATTGCGTACTTCGACTACGGTTTTATTGGGCAGGTCGGGAACGCACGGACTGATGTGATGCACGTGGTGCGCAGTGCCCTCCGCCTCCTGCTCAATCCACGTGTTGTTGATCATGACGACTAGCGTCACGCTGAGGTTGACTCGCAGTGTGTAGCAGTTCACTGAAGCCAGCACGCCCATCAGAGTCAGCACCAGACGGCACGACGGAAACTCTGCGTACATTATCATTCTCATCATCACCAGTGACGGAAAGATTGTGGGACGCTGAGCCGACTCTGATCACACTGTGGTTGACGGACGTTATCAAAGTGGCCACTAGGTAAGAGACAAAAAACTACTGAAGTTTTCCAGGTTTTTCCAGAGCCATAAATTTACTTTTCCATAAGTTATCGCAACAAAAAATAAGTGTAATAATGGTAATCAGTTGAGAGCTCCCCAGTGCGGTCCACAGCGGAGCCACGGCTGCAAACGTATTTAGAGTACAGTATTTTTGCACACTAGAAACCGCATCTACATACATGTACTTCAGAGAAGCAAATGCATCATCGCAAAAATAATGGAAGATTTTTCAGCTCCTATTTTGGGGAGAAAAATTGGCATAACTTAAGACCTATATTATATCAAATTTTTCGCTAAACAGCACTACCAAATGCGTTTTTCTCAGGTCCAAATATCCAAAAATCGACGCCTAAAAGCTGCATCATATACCTTATAGAATGAGCTTACAGCGCTTCCATAGTCACCCTGCATAGACTTAGGATTAAGTCCCGGGAAACAAGAACCTGCCGATACGAGGGAAATTCTACAGCGCGCATGCAGCCACATCATTAGTCAATTAATCAATCAATGACTAACTTATTGACAATATATTACATCAGCACGAGTCCGGCTTTTCTGTAACTAGCAACAGCAGTTTTGTTGATAGTTGCATCATACCTTCATTTATAAACATTTTATCGCTGAAATGCGTTGTTTTAACGTCTTTTTATTTTTGTCAGTTTTTCTTTTATTTTTTATTAAACGTTGAACGGTCAGTGTAAAGATGACGGCGACTTAAATTATGTGTAAAAATTTTAAAAATTCAAATACAAGTACAAATATATATATAGCAGAAATTGAGCATTGTAGCGTCAGCGACAAGTCCAATAAAAATCGTGCAAAAATGTCGCATAAAGTCACTCATCACTTACAAGTCGATAGAGAAATGTTTTATTTTCATTTCCAAAATGGCTACGAAGTGCACATAGAATACTACGAAACGAATTAGTGCTTCATTTTACGCTTAGCCATTTTAGAAAATGTTCTTTGCATATATTCTCTAACGATTTTTACGAATAAATGATAGAGCAATAGTTATGAAGTGCTAGAATGCCAAACAAAGATTTTTCATAATAACCATTAGCAAAAAGTTACTGAATTATTGATACAATATACGGGCAACAGGCTAGAAGCGAGCCCCACGCCGTAGTCCCCTAATTTCAGCACTGCATCTTAGTCCAAAGTCTACAGTTACCCACCTGGCTGTTTACGACTATGACTTAGTACACTAAGACCACTATGACTTATTTTTTTGAAATCTGAAATTCGATCATGGTGGTGTCTGCTATCCACGATGATGAACGACTCAAGCCTCTTTCGTTGACGCTAAAAATCGTTTCTATTTAATGCTCTATGACGTCATAAATTACAATGACGTCATATCCACAGCAAACTCATATGAGTCAGTAAAGGATGTACGTTTCACCGATGTATAGATTGTGGAAAATATTGTTGTCTAATATATCAAGGCCGGAAACTTTTATGATGACCCTCGTAGTATACAGTATATTGTCTTGTACAAGTTCAATCTTAGGTTTGCAATTGCAGTTGCAATATTCGTCACATTGTGAAATTTTTTATTCTTGGCTGGAAAAATCTATTCCTATAGAGTCAACTACTCAGCACTCAGATCAAGTAAATGATTAATAAAACAATTATTGTTAATGGTACATAATTAAACTTACTAATGTGAGCTTCAGACGGTCCAGGTTCTTCAAGCTCTGAAAACATATTCAGTATGAAATAAAGGTAAGTGTTTACTTTCATGTTTCAATCTTCAGTACAATCATTAAATATAACAGGATATGATTATTACTAACATAGCCACTTAGATCACTTAGTAAATTCGACTACCCAAGTACGAGTACCTTTATACAAATGATTAACATAAACGTGTCATCACCAGCTTGTGTCCTAACCAGCTTGTGTCATTTGAATAAAATTCTGCCACAGTTTCTATTAAAAAGCTCAGATAACGCAGAGTGACTGTTTCCCCAGACAATTATATATGGAAGCGCATGCATGTTTATCACAAGAAAGAAACGTCACATAACATATAAAAAAAGTTTACCGTACCACGAATAAAACAACAAAAGTCCAGCTATAGCTAGGGGAAGCTGACCGTACTAGGTATAGCAGATGTCTACTACTCATGCTCTGCCCGTCGCCATATGCTCGCTACATTTGTTTAATTATTTATTATTCGAAATTACACTACTTTCAGTGTCAGTGAACTTGCAGCAAATAAGCAAAAAACCTGTCTCCACGAACAGGTGCTAGTGGAAACTTTGTGTTGCAAATTGGGGCCAAACAGCTGCAGATAGCGACTTGGTTACTATACTGACAGCCTACAATAACTTACCAACCTCTCTCTGCCATTGACGTACCATTTAGCCACAATACACAGCATTACAGACAAAGAAGCAGACGGACGACACATCGTACCATAAGCGCAACAGTTAGCATGACCGGCTAATTATATGACGTTTTAAATCATTTACTTAGTTATTAGTGATGTCTACATTATGCATCCAATTTTACAGCAAACAATCATAATCTGAACAGTTTTGTTGTATTAACCAAACTACAAATTATCATAGGCGCCGACATTAAAAATCACTGTGTGTCCTGTCCAGTGTAAGAACGGCTCCATTCTCTTCAATTCTTTTCTTCTTTACTTTTCTAACTCCTTCGTTTTATTCTTTTCCATCTATTCTTCTTCCTTTTCTGCCCTTGGCCTCCCTTGGCCTCCTTTTTCTGAACAACCGCAAAATCCAGCTAAGTTGAGGAAACGCAGTAAGCTAGATTGCGTTAAGATTGAACCAAACGCCGAGAAACAAAACTTGGCTCAAATCTATACTGCTACAAAAACTGTCAAAAATCAAACGCATCAAAGGCATTGTCCCATAACTTTTTGACTGTAGCCTACAAGGCGATCTGCGGTCGCCCCAAAGACGTATTAGGCCAACGAATTGTAAAGCGGATATAGGAAAAAATGTTACTATTCCGGTACAATAACCAAGTTTTCTTCTCTGCAATTTCAAAATAGTAACAATATGCAACTCAAAATACCGTATTTCAAATTTTACAAAGCAAGCAAAAAAACTTTACAAAATGCTAGCTAATAACTAATAAAAACAAGTTTAACACTATGACCGTGGGCCTGTGGCATGTGCTACTTTTAATCCGGTCTTGCCCCCACGTCCCATATGGAACACTCGGCGCCTATGCAGATTAGTTCAATTAGTGACGAGCAGTAACTTGGATAACTCACGTCCGGCAATGACGGACATAGCCCGAGACCGCCGACTGCGTTTAAATTCCGCTGCAACAAACAACAACGTCACTACGTTAACTTAGCTCATTACACTACAGATGCAAATTATATGCTGCTGCTGCTGCTGCAGCTCATCAATTTTATTATGATTAGCATCATTACCTTCGTTATCATCATCACTGTCGTCGTCATCAATTACGTCAGAGATACATGATCAGACGCATAGATCTAGTCATGAAATGTACAAATCGTATCTTAATAGATACAGTTTAAACCAATTTGTGTGACTTAGAAATGCTGTGATAATACAGAATGGCAATGGTACTGTGAAAATTACTTCTCGGGTTTAGATTTAAAAGTAAAAACTGATGGTATATCTCTCAGTATAGCGTTTACTGAAAGCAAGTTCCAAACGGTTGGAACTCTAGTGCAATAGAAGGATAAAAGTAATATAGACTTTTTATTTATTTTTTGCCATTAAACGATAATGTGATTATGTAACTGTAAAATTAATTGATAACAAGATTATTGTATTTAATAAAGGTACCCCTGATGGATTAATAGCAGTAACTACTATTTACTATTGGTGGTCAAGAACAAACAATTTCCATTAAAGGTGTAAGCCTACTGTGAAAAATGTTCAGAAAAAGCAGACAAAAAACAAATTGCTCTAATATTGAATAAAATCATTCTTAGTTTTAATCTTGTTTAAACATGCAAGGTACATTTTCCTATATATGTAGCTTCTTGAACTACATCTTATCATCATTGAAATATTGACAATAGTATGTTTAATCTTCCTAATAAAAATAAGGTTAATCCATTGAAGTGGAATAAATAAATAAAGCCTAATATTATGGATACAGCTCTAATAGTTGAAGTTATCACAACTTATCAGTCAAGGTCTTAATTCTATTAAATAATAAGGTAATTAATATTTCATATTATACCTTTTATTAATATTTTTTTTATTTTAAAAATAAATGCACAGTCAATAAAATAAAGGTGTCAAGAGATTATTAATCATGAATAAGACAGAGAAGTGCTTCTGTGGTTGAACATGCACAAAAACACCTACAAAACTGATTCAGATGTGGATGGATCCAAACTCCACTTGGTTTAATTTGTTGTCGACCTGTCGTGCAACATGCTGTATAGCAAGTTGTACAACAAATATAATGTCAAAATTTGGAGGCGTACAACACATTTACAACATCTTGGCAGGCCAGAATGTTGTACAGCTTGTTGTACGACTTGTTGTTCAACAAATTCACAACAAATCGCAGTAGTGGAGTTTGCGCTTTAGGCCTACATGTTAAACATGCTACCGTTACGGTTATCAAGCTTCGATTTGTAATGTGCATTTTGTTGTAAGCACCTCGTAGATGACAACAGTGTTCCTATTGGCCTAGTACAAAATAGTCCCAAAATAACATATCCGAAGACCACGATGTACCTAAGTCAACGTCTAATAAATGAATAACTTCTTGTACAAAGCTGGCAGGAAGGCTAGAAGTACCCTTCATGACGTACACTCACTGTTAACTGGTTGACCTAATGCAACATTCAACATACCATCTTCTGGCATTAATGTTGCCATGCCTTTCGTCTTCTACGCAGTATACAGTGATAACCTATCTGCAAACTTTAAGCGCACAAATGCGCCTAAATGACAAAGTTTTTTTGAAACTTATGTCAACACATTGCAAATTTTCTTCGAGCCTTCTGACGTAAATCGGTAAATAATCTCCATGACGACGTGACGTAAGAAAACGTGATTTTCAATTATGAGTAAGTAAATACTATTGTTACGGCGATAGCTCACAAGTCCTCGCGGTCACTAGTTCACTACAAATACGGCGACACGCAGAAACTTTCATTTAAAGGGTGCTTGTTGGTGCACAAGAGGAAAAATCGAAAACTAAAAATGAAGTAGGCCTAAAGGGTAGGCCTGGAAAGCCACCAGCATACATGTGTGCAGTTGTTTTGTTGGCATGAAAAGTCACGACAAAAAATCGCTTACAGTTTTTACATCACTGAAAAAAAAGTTTGGAGATACAGACACTCTCCTACATTTCGTGATTGAAGAATAAAAAGCAATGCACAGCACCAAAAATATAGAGCTAAGAAGAAAGCTTAGAGTGTTATTGCGTCACTTGCGTGTCAATGAAAAATGACTAAATGAGAAACCGCGGAGAAACCGCATAGAATTGCATCCATTATTAAGGCATTGCCATACCGTATATACTTAGCCGTAAGCCATAAATGGATTGTGCATATAGAGTATAGACACCAGAGTAGAGTAGCCTATAAGAGTCTTTAGATTCCAGCGCTGCTGTATGCGAGCCAGTAGCAGGCGTGACAAAGAAGCTTCGTCAGCGAGAGCGTCTCCAGTCTTCTCTGTTGTGTCAATGTTTGCGGTATTAGGCCTAGGTAGGACTATCTGTCTTCGAGCAGAAGCATCTACATTCACTATAAGACAAGTGCACTCAACGCAAGATCGACCATCAATCAACGAATAGGTTATTCGTGCGACCGGGGCTTAGCCTAACGGACATGTTTAGCTCTAGGTCTGCGCGTCAAGAATAATTGCCATCGTCATCGCTCATCTCTCGTCGATGTCATACTTTGATTCGAGTTTCTGTGTATCGCTAAAACGTATTCTAATGGCACATTTTGTCCCCGGAAAGTCCTCCGGTTTATCTGAGACAAATTGATGTTGACGTTAAACAGTTTTTAAAGCGGCTGCTGCATGAAGACGTGATCACGGTGCCAGATTGTGACTAGCGAGTGACTATTAAATTATCGTCTTCGAGTTTTCTTACTTACGTATTCGCTTACTAACTTATTCATTTTATGAACCAAAGTGGTCTAAAATGGCATGTAATCAGTGTTCGATTTGTCAAAAAAAGCACGGGGTTGCCGGATGGCGAGCGCCGAAAGGTTGAGGCGCCGCAGGCATTACGTTCTCATACAGTGGGGGGGGTTAAACCCCCGAACCCATCCCTCAGCAAAACAAACTATGCACGTAACAAAAAAGTTCGAGTGCTAGGAGTTACTAGTGACTTTAACCTCTTAAATATTATATCTACTCATTAGACCGGTTTATAGGATCTAAAGGCATTCTACACAATGTCATGTGGACTTACGAATCTCGTACATTATGCTGTAGACCTATATATTTGAGAATAATTCATAGGCAATCTTGCAGTATGAAAAAAAAGATAGAGCGATAGTCAAAAAAAAGAGAAAAAAGAAAAAAGTGGGAAAAGGAAAGCACCGCTTTCTGCTACTTAACATATCATCATCAACTTGCCGTGCCCGATGTACGAGCGTAGGCGGCTTCATGAACTAAGCACAGGTAACCTTTTCTGTTCTCCGCCTGTCTTACCATTTCGACCAGGCTTCTTTCGCCCCATTGAACGATAATCATCGATCCACTGTTTCTTCTGACCACCTTGCCGACGTTTTCCGGGCATGATGCCCAGCATGATGTCCTTCTCTAAACTCTGGTGTCTAGTTGTGTGACCGAAGTATTACAGTTTGCGTGATTTCACTTGCCCCAACAGGCCCCTGTCTTGGCCACCCTTCGTAAAACCTCCTCGTTCGTCACATGTTCGACGTACATGTAAGAGATGCGCATAGCACGTCTGTAGCATTGACATATACTTGACATATACGCTTCCTGGAAACGAAATTCTATACACTCACGTTAGAGCGCGTGAACCAAACACAAACGCGTTTACGGTGGCCATATCGTGACCTCAGCACCAGGTGCGGGGTAAAAATGCGCCGTTACGACATAAACCCTAAATAACCTGTCGGCGCGATAAAAAACCGTTTTGAATTCTGCACATCTAAAGCTCCAATTCCTCCCTTGGCTGGCTCTGCGCGCCGCCCCATTCTAGCGCCGTACAAAGGCAAGGCATCTGAATCCCAGTCAGTCGTGATCGGAATAATTTAACGGCGCATCAAACGGTCGATCAATCAATCCTTATTTTACACATCACACATCTACTGTATAATTGAGCGTGTTGTAAATGTTTGAAATATTCTCTTTACTAAGATGTTGCTGATTCGACTTTAGCTCACTTCCAAAGCTGAAACGTAGGACATCGGTCCACTACAGGTACAGGATGCACCCAATAAAAACAATCCCGTATGGGAAAATGTCAGATCTCCGGAACTGTAGCAAATTATTTTATTAAATATGTTGTTTGCAGATAGAATTTAAGCAACATATTCAATACATTTTAAAGTGTTTTAGTTTGTGCGTTCGTTTAGTTTTTTATTAAGCGCTCTTCGTAAGCTTTTGTGTTTCGTCTATAGCGATAACCATATTGCGGAGTATTATAAAACGGCCGCACAGTAAATCGTTTCAGAAATTGTGTCTAAGCTTAAGATCTTATAGACGCTCATTGATATGCGCATCTAATTCGCTCATAAAGATGTGTTTTGATTGACTGATTGTCTGAAATGATGTCTTAAACGCTGCGCTTATGTGACGCTTTATATCTAATTACGTGGCCCTTAAGATCTCGATTGACATTGAAATAATGTACACTGTGTCCCAAAAACAGCATCCCCGACATTTTCGAGTGTAACTTGAAAACCAATTACCAGATTTTGATAATTTTTGGTATGAATATTCCTGACACAATTTGCAATCTAATGACTGTTCAGTTCTTACCTCATTTCAATGTATGCTTTTGCACTACCTAGGGACCGCAGATCAAGCGAATTATGTGTTGAAATAAGCATAAAACCTGGAAAAAACAAATGTGATTCTACGCGTTATGTTAATTAAGCAATCATATTGTATTGGAAAAAAGTGATATTTTGCTGGTTGTGTTTTTCCCAGGTAGTGCAGAAACAAAACATTGGGTGAGGTAGAAAACTGAATAGCCATTTGATGAAAAGTTGTGTCAGAAATATTTATACCAAAAATTATCAAAATCTTGTCATTTCTTTTCAAGTTACAGTCGAAAATGTCGGGGATGCTTTTTTGGGACACAGTGTACTATGTATATAGCAGCTGTCACGCGGTGATGCAGAGCAGTGAATCGCGACTGATCGAATAATGTTAGGCCTACAGTCAGACGTGTCAACAAGCGACGAGTCGACTCAGTACCGTAATGATATGCGGCCGTCTACCTACTATAACCTATATAATTATCTGCTCGCCAACTGCACGTAGTTTACTGCGCAACCCTAGCATAATTCAGACCGTTGACTTTTAAACTGAAAGTAAACACACCGCGGTTAATGTCTACCGTTATTGAATGAATTTAAGATTACTGTTGGTGCGGCTATTTTTCGTTTTACTACCCCTTCTCGTCTTTGAGTAAGAAACCCCTGCGGTCAAACAGGCGGTCAGACAAGACCCGTATTGTCGCCTATTCGGACGACCGCATAATAAACGCATAACTAAGCGTCTGTGAGCATGGTCACTACTGCTAAGAGACCGCAGTCTGCTTTTGACTGCGCGATGCAAGCAGTGCTAAACGCGGTATTGCCATCGTTAGTGGTCCCTTCTGCCCGTCCATCCGTCCGTTTTTTAGGTCCGTACTCCGTAACGTTAATGCATCGTGGTCATATAGGACAGGTTTACTGGCAGAGTAATCACATGAGAAATTAGTTTGGTATTTTTGCTCTTGAAGCCTCAACATCAGCAACCTAATTTTGGGGAAATGTGGTTGTTTTTTTAGCGCAAAGCCTTCAATCTCTCTGAAACAGTGAAAGATAGAACCAATGTTGCTTGTCACAGTCACATCACATAGACTAGTAGACTACTTTTTCTGTGTCTACCAACCAACTACGCTTGCAAAGTGATAACGACCTCCCATAACTCAACTCCACTATTTAGATTTGTTGTTGATTTGATGGATAACGAGTCGTACAACAAGCCGAAAGCTTATATAAAAATCTTGGCGCGTAACGATTCACGATGTTGCGGATCTGTTGCAGGCTTCGATTGCGTGTACTGCTTGTGCCAGTATAACTTGTTGTGGATTTGCCGTAAACTCTTGACTAGCATGGTGTACAACAAATCTACAACAAATCAAAGCAAGTGGAATTTGGGCCAGTTAAAGCGTAATCCATTGCTGCCTGCTGACTGCGTTTCTGTAATAAACCAAATGCTGGGAGGATGAGCCTCCGGTCAACTGCTTAATCAATGACGACCTAACAACCCTTGCCCTTGACTTCGACTTTCCCAGACGTGACCTACTGGTGGCTTCTCAACTGTTTCCACTCCGCCACTGGGCGATGTGAAGCCGTAACGGGGCTACTCTGGCAATGCACTGTGCGCTTGCGGCGACACCACGTATCGACTATGTCGCACATCGTGAACGACTGTCCAGAGAGAAGATTCGAAGGCGGTCTTCCAGCGCTTCGCACCGTTTCTGATACCCGAGAACGCATGTTGCATGCTGCACTGAGTCAGCTGCATAGACTGAACAAAGATTAAACCATTTGCTGTCGTGACTCTTTAAGCCTAGATCGCGATTCACTATACACTGTGTCCCAAAAACGTCCCCACTTTGTCACGATCCATCTCTTCGCTGAAAATTAACCAACTTTCAAAATTTTTTCACAGGCAAATTCTTTGGACGACAAAAGCGATAAAATAGTTTTTTGACTAAAGTGCATTATGCTTGCTGCATGTTTGCTGCCTATTATTGTTGATTTTTTGTACATTCATATTTTACAAGGTAGTGTAGCGACACAGTTAAAGTGTGGTAAATTATTCAATAACCAATTTATTGCTAATTCCCGCAAAATGTGCCAGTAAAGAAGTTTTAAAAATTCGTTAACATCTGGCGAAGATATGGATAATAAAAAGTGGGACGTTTTTTGGGACACAGTGTAGAATACGTCCGCCGTGAACAATAAGAACGCTGTTCCTGGAAGGCAGTTAGTCGTAAAAGCAAACGACTTTTATAGCAGTTGATTCTCGACTGTTGTCGGACATGAATGACATTAGCATAGGATGGTGCAGAACATATAGGCCTTGTATATACCGTCTTTACGTACATGGAGCAATCGGACAGTTTCGAAAACGATCAGTCACGATTGCTGTGAAGTGCGGTGGCGTTACTCGATCTACAACATGTCTTAGGAAAAAAGAACCTTTTTCATTTTCGTGATAACTTAATCAGATATCATTCAATGTCGTCATTTCCCGGCAGAAACATACCTTCCCAAAAATCTGAAACAAACACCCACACACACGTATACGTAAAACATGTCGCGTTTCACTCGTTTCGGGCCACACAGTATATTGGTCTTTGCCGGCTTTGCGTTTACGCTTACACTTGCATTTCCGTGACGACGTCTATGTGCCAATCATGCGCACTGCTCTTTTGCACAGCGATTTTCTGCAAGAAATTGCCTGCATTGCACTTCGCTCGTGATGCGGCACGGCAGCGTGGTTGTGGCAACGGCGTTGTGGATTAAAAAGTAGGGGAGTTGAGAAGAAGCAATTTTCCGAGACGCATTACAAATTTCTGACAGAGGAAATAATGGGTGCTCCAAATTTCTATTTTGAGTGACATTAAATCCCCTCTTCCAAAATTTGGAGTTTTCAGTAAAATTTTAGGTAAAAACCCATTTTACCGAAAGGTAAAATGAACATTTTTAGCACTCATAAAATATACCTTGTCGAAAAATTTGTAGTTGGCTGTCGAAATTCGGTCGGAAATAAGCATCGTTTGTGGAAAATTGCAATTTCCTGCCGCGCTTACGTTTTTCATCCACGATGTCGAGAAGCGGCGTTCGTTATCGACACGCTATCCCACTACAGACAAAGTGATATACATAGGCAGTTCGAGCGCCGACTTGAAATGTAGAGTTAGGTCGTGTTTACAATGAGAAATGAATCCATGCTGCATACCGTGCATAGATCTTGCCACAGAATAGCACAATCGCACACACGTTGAAGATAAAACGTGATTTTGAGCAAAACAGAAACGTTGGTGCAAGACTTACGCGGCCATAATAATAAACAGGCCGCATTACGGGTTTCGTCAGTCCTTCCTTTTGTCACGAACGAGCTCCTAACTCGAAAACAAAAAAAACGTTGAAAAAAAACCGAAATTAGTGTGAATAAACGTTCCCCAGGGAGAAGTAACTGGTTCGCCAAATTTTCGGTTCAAAGGTCAAAGGATTACGGTGAGTGTTGCGCAGTGCGGTGTATAGCTAAGCCGACGGCCGCACAGTATGTCGGCACTGGGCCGCAATCTTCGTCTGTTTTATGTTTATTTCTTTAGGCCGAAAACGCTTCGAACGGACGGACGACGGTTGTGTATGGAAGGGAAGGCAATGGCAATGAATTTCTAGCAGAAAGTCGTCTCGTTACGTCACGACTACGACGCACCCACGGCCACGGGTCTCAGTCGGTCCTGCTGTCTGGCTCTCTGCGAGTGGTGGACATAATATTGCTTTGCAGTGGGCGGATGGTCAGCTCGTAGTACGACTCCGACTAGGACTGACTGCTATCGATCCAGTGTGACAAGACGCACGGTTCGATTGATAGACGGCTTGGTACACAGCAGATCAAAAACCCCCACGATGGAACCCTTTCTTCAGCGGGCTTAATGCATACTACTTTTTGTTTTTCGTCACGAGTTTACACATATATCAGGAATTCTGCAGTATTCTAACATCATATTCGTCAAACGAAGACCGAAGTAATTTCGTAAAGGCGAAACCGCTGATCGATGCTGTCGCCTGGTGATGTGCATGGTAGTGGTCAGTGTTGTAGTTCGACCAACTAAATGTTCCCTTTCCCTGACTGCCAAGGACGCCATCTACGGTCGTAATAGAATGTGTCTCTGCACCATACAAATGGCCAAAATGGCATCGAAATCCGTCGAATGGTTTAAGCAAGCTAAACCAACCTGACAGAAACGGAAGACAAAGAGACCACGCTACGGAGAAAAATATCACTATAGTCAGAATCGCTTGCGCTGCAAGAAGCGATTCCGCCCAAAATGGAAGACAGCTACCATCTGTTGTGGTGAATAAAGATGTTCAATGTTGAAAGCATGTTGCCTCCAGTCGCAACGCCCGACTTAGGAGCGCGGAAATTCCGCTTCGAACGTTGATTTCAACTGAACTTATACCGCGGGTTACATAAAGCCATCAATGATCGGTCTTTGAAAGCACACATCGTTTCGTCAGTGAACGGGAGTTTTCTCGTACGGGCATTTTGTCGTGGGGAGTTTTGTCGGAGAGAGATCGAGACATTGACTGACGCAGGTGCGGGGGCAATGCCAGCTAAAAGCGTGGCATTTATGCACATTTTGTTAGTTCTGTATATAACATGCGCTGATGCCACAACCAGCGCCGCCTATCGACACCTAATGGAAATTGCAAAACGGTATCTCAGCGAGTACGCAGAAGTATGAGTATACTCGACTGCCGCGTTAAGTGACTTTACGGCCTTCCACGAGATTTTAGTTGCCGCTTTTTGCCTAGACCTTTGATGCAGGTCTACTTTTTTGTCGCGTGCGGGTCCTTTCAAACTCCCCGCTTCTGCGGCGTGCAGCGACTGCGACTGCGAGTGAGACTGAGAGATCCTAAACATGGCGCATTTTATGCGACCGTCCTATAGGTCGTATTACGGGTTCCGCCTACAATGTATCCATACGCTGAGTCCTCTGCCGATCATAATGCGCAAGTTTACATGTAAGTGTTAGTAATCTCGAAAAAAATCGCCGATGTAGTAAATAAAAGACTTAGGCCTATTATTTCAATGGTGCATGCTTTAGCGCAGTAGACAAGACATCATCATCATCATCATCATCATCTCTTTAATAATACAGATTGACAAAATGCAATCATACATAACATTAAAAAACATGAAAATCTGATAAATGTCATTGAAGAGAACTTTGTCCAAATGATTACTACTGTAGTGTGACTATTAGGTGGAGATTGCTGACGACAGAAGTGCAGCGTTTCTTCGGATTTGTTAAATAACCGGCATTGCAGAGCATGCAGTAAAATTTTCCGAAATTGAAAAATAATAGCCATTTACACTTTTATTTCGGAAAAAAGTTTATGAAATCTTTCATCTCTACCTCGGTCCCATATAAGCCTATGTATTTTTATGATCACACTGTTTATTGATTTGAAGTAAAAACAGAGAATAAATAATGACAAATCTTTACCGTGTGGAAGCTCGGCAACTTTATCAGTTTTTTCATCGTCGTGTTTGAGATCAAGTAACTCGTTGGCTTCTGCAGGTCCATTCGATTCCGCCTTGTACGCGTTCTCGTCCATTGCTGACCGGTGTAGGAAGGCGATATAATTATATAGCCCGTAGTGATGTTTGAAGTATTCACTCGAACGACTTTCGACCACTGCCGATAAATTTCGGTCAGATTAAACTGTGCGCCGCATCTATGAAAAAAACAGCAAAATGAATGAATCAAATAACAGAGAAATGTCAATCTAAAAATTTAGAATCAAAATATCATAACAAAATGTTTTTCAACAGAACATTTTGTTATCATATTTTAATTCTAACAACAGAAAGATTTTTGCCACCTGAATTAATCACAGTGACAATTATTCCATCTTGTCGAGACTTATTTTTATAAACGGATAAGTTAACAAGTACCGGGGAATTACAATAAGACCTAAAAATTTATTTCCTGTTGGAAGGGTAAAAATGCACTACTTGAAAAAGTCTGACTTGCGACAAGAAGTGTTTAACAATACAGAAAATACAGACTGTGCATACAGCACTTACACCAAAGTGTGTAAAAAATTGTCAGTATACCGTTTCTGCACTCTATGGCTTACTGCGTACTGAGAACAATTGCTTTCTACGCTGGGAGTAAAGTGGGGGTACTTAATTGTATGCAAATTTTGCATTTTATAGCACTTGGTTGTATCAGCATTAAACAGGCTTTTTATGTGCAATCACAAACGTCTTTCATATTCGTAAAAAATAAAATAAACACTACACCCGAACACATCCGCATAAATGCAACTACACGGTGTTTCATAAAAAGGGACCCCTTTTTCTTTCTTTCATAATTTACTCAAATAATGATCAATTTACATGAAATTCTCACCATTTGTAGCCGAAGAAATACTAATTCAAAATATTTTAACAAAATATGGCAGTTAATTAAATATTCTTTGCTAAGCGTGACGTAACGCTGACGTCATAATATGTCACGGATACAAGCCTTCTGGTCTTGACTGGTGCTGTCGGTTGCTACCCTGCTCCGATGGTGAAAAATCTGGTCAATTGATAACAAATTTTAAAAGTTTTACAGTTGCAGCCACAAAAAAACGTGCAAAGCAATCGCATTTACGTGTCTGTGGGGATAGCTGGACTTTCACATGTTCGCGCAAGACAGTGCACTAGCACACCGAGCTTGCAAAATGGCTGCATTTTTGGATCGCGAGACGCCTGATTTCATGTTCACATGTTGCTCAGTGCTGACACGATAAACATTTTTCATTAACGAACCAGATTAAGTTCACTATCGAAGGAGGGTAGCAAATGACAGCATTGGTTGAGACAAGCAAGCTTGTACTCACGACACATTATGACGTCAGCATTACGCCACGACTAGCAAAGAATCAACTGCCATATTTAGTTTAAATACTTTAAATAAGTATTTCTTCAGCTACAACTGGTAAAAATTTTGTATAAATTGATCATTATTTGAGTGAATTATAAGAAAAACAAAAGGGGTCCCTTTTTATGAAACACGCTAGGCCCTATAGCCTATGATTATTTTCCACAAGATTTTGTATGTGCTATTATTGTGATTATACACCGTGTCTCAATAAAAAACGTGCCACTTTTATTTTTTGAATAACTCCATGAAACACATAATTTTTGGCAAGCAACATCATGAAAAACTTGACGTAAAAGACTATGGTTTAGTTTAGCTCACCTTATAACTGTCTTTACATTGCCTTGTGAAATGCAGAAGTCGTAGTTTGGCCGTTTACAACAATGAATTCATACTGAGGAGCGCATGCGTCGGCTCAGAAAAACCACTGAAACCACAAAATTATTTAAAATCTGTTACATATTTAAGATTAATCGTATTCGTTTGCAAATCGTACGTCGGCGAACTAAAATGACACATTAACAGCGAGTGAGCCGCTCTGAGTCGCGCGTTATTGAACGTGCTGCTGGCGAGTAGCGTCAAAGTCCATTACTTGCGTTCGTGCTGGAGGAAGACATTTTGAGCACAGGCAGTAATAAAAGTGATGTGATGTGACACGTGTGATTTTTTAAGAGACAATAATTGCCAATCGTGTTTTTCGCTAATCAATTAATCATTTCTGAGCCGACGCATGCGTTCCTCAGTATAAATTCATTGTTGTAAACGGCCAAACTACGACTCATAAATTTCACAAGGTAGTGTAGCAGCAGTATTAAGGTGAGATGGGTTAAACTACATTTTTCGTGATGCCGCTTGCCAAAAATTATAAAAAAAATTGCCCAATGTTTCACGGAGTTATTCAAAAAGTAAAATTGGCACTTTTTATTGAGACACGGTGTATACGAGGCGTCAATAGATAAGAGTGACTGAAGACGGGATATTCCCCTTACCAGCCGACTCGGGGGTCTGGAAAACGCCCTGAGGTCCCGTAGCGACGTTCGAGGCGACCGAAATTGAATTTGACGCATTTATATACAGTAGTACGCATCTGTTTTGACTTCGGAGAATACACAGGCGTTTTGTGCTGCATTGCTAATGGAAATGACATCTATGCCTATAATAGGTACACAGCGTCCCGTAAATGTTGCATCACAGATTTAGTGCTTTAACTGTAACTAACCTATATAAAAACCTTTGAAACATTTTAGTTCCAAACATTGTTGACAAATAGGGCCATACAAAATATAAGAATTTCGGGAGTTTATTCCGGCCACAAAATGTCGTGAAAATTCACAGTTTAAATTAACTGCTACTGTAAGAGATGCCCGCTTTAGTTATAATTTCACTGTTCAAACACGTAAACTTGAAAACGCCGCCTAGTTATGGCCGTGAAAGATGGGCTATGCCGCCTGGATCGTTTCTGATGAGCTGTACGTGTAGGTCGCAGGCCAGATATTAAGCCGTTTATCACATCTACGAGACTGCGCACTGCAGGCGTATCCATAGACGCGAGACAAAATTTACAGTCGGCGCTGATTGAAGACCGGAAAGCCATTTCGTTGTAGGAAACCGCGCAATGTCATAATAAATTTAGAGAGAAAGTGTTAGTATACGTTTTACCGCTAATATTACGTCACGTTTCAGAACACCGGACGTAACACTTTTGACGTAATAACAAATGTCGCCGGTCAATGGACTAGTTATACGGCAAATTCGTTTAAATTCGAGTACGTGATAACACGGAATATGATAATTAGATATAGCACTCGGTAGTGCACATAACACGGTCGCTACTGTTGGGGAGGGGGTGCCGCCCCTTCAAAGTTTTAGCAAATTTGTCCAAAAAATTTCTAGATACGAATTCAGGAACCCTGACGAATGGTTCAATTTTCACTTCTCCGTAAAAATTTCATCAAACTCCGTTCATAACTTGCTGAGATACTACGCAAAGTGTTAGTTTATGCCCTGTCTCCTGACGGCAAGAAATAGTAGGCTACACTATACAGAATCCGGAGAAGAATCCGGATCGTTACCAGAATCTAATCACTTCCACTTTGAACCATACCTAACCTAGATCCGCACAGAAATTAATCAGAATGCGTTCATACCTTTCAAAGTAATCGAGCTGTAAGGCAGATAGACGGACGCACCCAGTGCAGGCCTAAACATAGCGTCGTTCTTGTGCAGAGATGAAGATGCGACGAGTTGACTTATGTCACTCGTAATGACGACAGTCTGGCGTACACGCGTAGGCCTACGAGAGATGCGGTCGTCGCTTCCCCGCTACTGCTGCTGCGACGCCGGCGACCACAGAATGCAAATCACGCCACGAAGCCGAAGCTGCTGCAGGTATAGACGCCAGTACAGCAGCGCTAGTGCTGCGCCAACCGAGTAAACTCTAGTAATCGCCGAGTAGTATACTCGAACAGATGACAGCGAGTTGTTCTCGTCTTAAACCAAAAGACACTGTATTTAATAGTAAGACTAAAACAAACTATTGAATTCTGCGAACTGATCAGCATCCGAAAAATAAAGATTACGTGGCCTAGGCTGCTATTTGAGTATTCGTAGCATGTAAGCTGCGTCAAATAGCTACATAGAATCGGAATATGAACGTGATAAAGTCGCATCATTAAAGATTTAAGTATAAAACCCTAAATTTACTCACATCGATCGATCTTTGATTTGTTGGACAACCAGCCGCACTACGAGCTGTATATACATGATCTTGACATATCAATATGTCGTGAATGTGGTAAGCCGATAATTTGTTGTGGATATGTTGCACAGGTTGTTGTAAAACTCTCTGTACAGCAAATCAGCAGCAAATCAATATATGTGTAGTTTTGTCTTAATCGGCATTGACTGCGGTTGCAACAGCGTCTTATCTACAGACTAGATGCCAGCTGTACTAGCCTGCGGGCGACACTGTACAGATCAATAAGTCAATCAGTCAATTTATTTGTTCCGCAAATTGTAAGTAGACACGCACAGTATCGCACTGATCTACTAAAAATGTACATCCAAGATGCAACCCTCTCCTTTGTCATATTTACTAAATGCGCTCACCATTTCCACTCTTTTTAGTAAAGCCTACTACACCCTTGCGGCGAACTTGAGCGATTAAAAATTACGATAACCGAGTGTAACCGTTTATGAAATCGGTACGGTATGACCAGTACACATGCCTGGAATCAATCATTTGCAGTTAATTGGCAGTGAGAGTGAGCAGAGTTTTCCGCCAGCTCCTCGCAGCGTGGGAAGGAAAGAACTGTCAGCAGTCTTGAGCGGTTGCGCTGCGTTGCGTTGAGTTGAGTTACTGCTTTGCTCCTTGGCCTTGTAGGTCGTGGTTATACGCAAAACGAGCGAAGATGTCGGCCCAGTGCTGACATATTTGCGGCCGTCTGCACATGTAGCACTGGCTTACTTGTTTATATTTTCGATTGAACCTTCGAAGCGTTTACAGTAAATAGCGTCAGTCAACGCGCAAACCATTCATGTTTACGCGAGATGCGCGTTATTCTGTTGAGGTGTTTAAAGTCGGTGAGATTTAAACTGAAAATTGACACACTGGATATTACTGTTGACGGAAACGTTCACACCAATTCTGGTTTTTACGCCCATTCTATTTTTTTCTAGTTCGAGTCCTATACGGGCAAACAAAATGGCCAATTAAGACGCGTAATGCGGCATATTAGAAGGACCGCATAATAAAATATCGACAAAATGTTTTTAGAAGAGTTTTGTGTTTTTCGTGCAATCATGTCTCAACTGTCGCAACGCGATACAGAGCAACAGAAAAACGAGACGAACATTGTTTGTTTATTTTTTTCAGCTTAAAAAGCTACCGCACGCTGCACTGCCAATGCCAATAGGCTTAAGTCAAACTGTGAGTGACAGTGACTGAGTGCATAGTGAAACACGGTGCAATGTGAAAGAACGTCAAAAACATGTCAACCGTTGTTTTTCAAATAGATTTGTAATCTTCCAGTACGATTTTTCGTTTCTTTTTTACCGATGGAAAGGATGCCAAGTTGGATTCTAAAATGCCAATAGACTTAAGTCAAACTTGACAATTTAAAGGAAATGGCCGTAATTTTTAGCTAGGCAGTTTGACACACTTCTGACAGTATTTTTTTGAATTTGGCACTTAAGTGTTTCACTTTGCTAGTTACAAGTTATTGTGGCATTTAACTTGGCACGAATGAATGATTTAATTGCTAGTGGTACAGGTATTGTTGAAAATTTGGCATCTTCAGCGAAAAAGAGTTGCCAACTCGATGATAACGATAATGATAAACATATTTATGTAGCGCCAGTATATAGAGCTACAGAAGCGCTGTGAAATTTATTAGAGTATAAAACAGTATTTAAGCCAATTTTCTCAATTACGTTTATTTTAGCTGACACTTTTCATCAATCAATCAATCAATCGTTTTATTTGCTTAATAGACACATTAACCAATAAAATTTGCAGCAAAAAAGTCTACACAAAGAAGATTAGTGCCAGGCTCGTTAGAGCACTTTCCGCAGCCTAACTAAGCTAACAAAAAGAAACAATTTACACTAACAGACTGGCAGTTTAAACATTTATGTTCAAAACACCTAAAAATTTAATTAAATCAACAATTTAAATCAAATGCTTTAAGCTAATAAATGTGCTGAAAGCTGCATTCTTGCACAGCAAATTTCACTCGTTTACGACATAAATGTCAAACCCGCATCTCCAAAGCTGTAGGCCTATGACAAAATGTCAACGAAATCTGCGGTTCAAAAATCTACGCCAATTCTTTGCGTTGTCACACATAATACGTCGTGTTAGTCTATTTGTCCGATCGATGAATAAAAATACTCGACACTTTTTTCGCGTGCACCATTACCGAGTGTGCGCTAATACATCCGAGAGCGACTGATATCCATTAGATGATCGTCTAATAGTGATGGATCGATTAATCGAAAGTATCCCAATATATCGCCGATATCAATATTGTCGGATTTTATCGCTTTTAGATATTGTTCTTGTAATGCTTATTTAGCATTGTTCACAAAAATATGACAAAATTAACGGTCACAAGTATGACTGATGTGGTCAAAATTGGTTTGCAGCATACTATTAAGCCACAGAAAACAAAACAGTAAGAAAATACGTACTTAACTCGTAATAGTGCGGTTAAAGCTTCAAAAGTGAACAGAAAACGATATGACCCAGAAAAGCATCGAAATCGTGTTGAGTTCACAAAAAAAGTGATATTGGCCCATCTCTCCTGTCAAGTAACTTGAGTATTTGCCGCCAGCAGCGCGCAAACCCGCGCAACAGGCGCAGACCTGTCTGGCAACGCCGTGATGCTACTATTGTAATTTGTGTAATAACTATTATAATTGTGACAACTAAGGTGCAGTAAACGGCGTGCGTTTGCGGACTTTGCGGTTAAGTTCTGCGAAGCCTCACAGTGCAATACAGCATGCATACAGAAATGTTCCTGCTCACAGTCATCAAATAATCGTCATATTTTTACAATAGGTTTATGCTACGGACCTGTTTGTAGTAGAATTACAAATTAATGGTGTTATGGGAAAAAGGTGCAAAACCAGGGCTTAAATCAAGGCTGTGGACTTAACCTAAGCCACGAGGGCGACTGAAAATGCAAAACTTGTTTGTCGGTTGCAGGACTATGAAAATATCGAACCGAATTGCAGCCATGAAATTTGCAAGACCTGAAAAATGACGGACCAGATCGCAGGGGCTAGAAAATGCAGAACTATTAATTTTTTCAAGTAGCTATACAAGTATTATTTTACAGAGCAAAAACTCATGCCAAATAGTGACGACTGCCAAGAATTACGCCCAAAACCATACATAATGAAGTAGCTGCTTACATAATAAGCAAACGAATTAAGTTAGACCCTGATCAGCGTGGAATAATGCAAAGAAACGTCATACGAAAAAAATATCTGTCTACGTTTTATTCACACAAATACAAACGCTCAAAAAGAACAGAAACGAGAATGTTCACAAGGGACAAGAGCTACTCTAGAGCGTGGTGCGACGAGGCCGACCTCACACGTGTCACGCGGTGGAGCAGCTGTTGCAGCAGCTGCGGTGACGCTGGCAGTGACAGTGGCGAACGGCGTGAAGTCGACGTCATCGTCGTCGTCGATGTTGTCATCGGACGTGAACTGGAATGCCGATATATTCATATTTTGCCAATACCGCAAACCCTAATTAGACCAATTTGATCTGGAGACCCCAAAACCAACTACTACGAAACTACTACTACTATTGCTGCTGCTGCTGCTCTTGCTGCTGCTACAACTACATCTCTTAGCTACGTTAGAACGTAGCGTGCGCCGAGTAAAGTACGTTTTGCGCGCGACAGCATGTACACGCAACATGTGCATGCTTCGCGCGTCTTAGTCATCGTCGTGGTGTTTGTCCGTCTGTCTGTCTGTCAAAACGATGCAAGCTAGAATAACGAAATCTTAACTCTGCGCTGCAAAAAAACTTTGGTTACTCGTGACAAAATTTCGTACCCGTGGGTGAAGGGTACCCCTCGAACGGGGGCATGAAAGATAAGTACACCCTTAAAAAGACGTTACTTTTCCGTTATTGGCTCGTCTAGTGTGAAAAGGGTTGCAGATAGATGCAGACATGCAGCTTCGTAACAAGCACTGGCGACGGGATTTTTCATTTATCAACATCCATGACCCTGAACGACTTTGAACGCCCATGATAAGTTTTTCGAAATTTTTGACTGCAGCGCACATTTTAATAGTGAACTGTGACGAAATGGCTAAAGATAGACGAAGACAACCTGCACATGAAATTTTTAGCATTAAACGCAGATTTTAGCAGTCTACGTCTTTACTTTGCATGTTTAAAGAGGCCTGCGCAGGCAAGCATCAAAGACTGCTACCACGTAAAAAGTGGTTATTTTACCGCTACTAGCTCGTTTAGCGTAAAAACAGTTGCAGATAGGCACAGATATACTGCTCATCATAACAAGCGCTGGTGACGGTCTATTAATGGTGTCAACAACGATGACCTTGAATGACCTTAAACCCTTAAAATAGGGGGTTTTAGTGTTTTTTTGCAATTTTTGACTGCGGCGCACATTTCAAGAGTGAACTGTGCCGAAATGGCTAAATATAAACGTGGACAATTTGCGTATGAAATTTTTTTTAGTATAGAACGTACATTTTTAACCATTTAAGTTTCGATCTCTTAAATTCAAGGAGTCTTCCGTACAGTGATCTCAAATTTATACTCCTTCAATACGCATTAGTATTTCATTGCACGCTGTACACTTGTTGCGCTGATGGTGGGACCACGTCACGTGAGCTTTGCTCACAAACTTCTTGTCTTGTATTCGCGAATTAAGAGCCCATGTGAAACAGAAAGACAAACACACGGACGGGCAGCACCCGCAATGCGGCCCAGTTTGGCTTCTTTCCAACGCATGTTATTTCGCGGCGGTAATTGACCGGCTGAGTCCGCAGGCTATATGTCTTTATAGAGACCTATACTCGTGCTTATGTGGTTTAGTGTGTGTCGGTTGCCGCGGAAAGCAGAACAGTGAATCATGCTGCATGACGGTGGCATAACCTTAACAACAGGCATGAGCATTTAACAAGACGTTTATAAACGTAGCAAGTAGCCTAAGTAAGAAAGTAAGTAAGAAAAAACGTCAATTTACATAGCGACAGCATTGGCGAATCGACGCCAGAACAGTCTTTATTGCGCTCCTTACAATAATGCTTTGAACAGAAAATTGTCTCAACTAAACTAATCGACCAACGACGACAAAAGGATCACACGAATGTATCAGCGGTAAGTTCCACGTTATCGGATCAGCGACAGAGAAAGTCTGTCGACTGTAAGAACTTAGTCGCTATAGCTGACGACTAGTAGCTTAACGTAGCCTAAACGTTGTCTTGAAGCAGTCGATCGCAGCATAGAATGGAATACGCGTGGTCGACGGTGGGCCGTTGCGCTCTCCACTCCCCCCTCCCCCCGATCATCAGCCGCTGTCCAGGCCTCCCGAGCAGTTAACCATGTCACTTTGAAGACGTCACGTATAACGAGGTGCATCGCGGTCTTCCTGGATTTCTTCTCCAGTCAGAATCTGGTGCAGTGCCGGTGCCGGCAAGCAATGCAACAGAATAGATAAAGGATGTCATGTGCTGGGTGCTTACTGGAATAGAGTGCGCCGGTGCGAGATACCGAGCAGCAGGGTATAGCGCTCAGACAGCGACGCGTGATCACACCGAGTCCACGGTACTTACGCGCTTGCGCGCGTCGAGCCGTCGACCACCGAGTGTCAGTAAAATGCTGCTGCTGCTGCTTTTTGCTTGCTGTTGTTCTGCAAGCACACGCCTGTAAGCCGTCGACTGAGCTTGTCGCCCCCGCTCCATGCGTATAACTTGAAGCCGCGAAAAAAATGCGGATATGCTGCGAAGAAAATCGCGGATATATCCTGCAAAAAATTCATCACAATAGGTTCGCGGCCGAACCACAAGAAACGACGCAGTATTTGCTTTCAGCTACCGTCTGTAATCAGTGTAATGTATTGGCAAACGCTAGAGTTTCTCTTTTTCACCAAAAGTAAACAAAACTAAAAAATATATATATGTCGGCCCAGTGCGGACATGGCATGCAGCCGTCCGCTAAGGTACCCACTGTATAACGCTACAGTAACCCACACCATAAACCGAACTCTTGTGTGACAATTTGAACTTTCATTTTTTGAACTAAAAATTGACACAGAAGGGAATACTCCTGTCCGAAAAAAACTTTTACACCGCCTTTTGTTTTTCGCTTTTTTTGGTTTTCGAGCTATGAATCTGTACAGGACGGCCAGAGAGACAAACAGCAAAACCTACCTTGCGGTTTATTTTTACTCCTCGCGCGCTACGTTCCTAACGTAGCGAAGAGGAGTATATGAGATAGTGTAATATTGAGGACCCACCGACCAACGACCGACCTCTGTTCCTGGAAGAGTCTTTCTGGAAGAACTTCAAACCGCCATATATCCATAACGGTGCTAATTAGACGCATGGTCACAATGGATCACCCATAGGAAGTCGACCGCCGGGAGTCGAGTGGTCACGTGATCGATGACGTCACGTGACCACAATATCTCCACAACGGTGCCAGATAAACGCATGCATTGAGGTACAACAAGACAAAATTGGCAAATAGCGTCATCGACCATTATTGGAAATTTTTCCTCTCAGTTTCTAAAATCTGGCAATATTTTATGACCTTCTGAGAAACAATTTCCAATAACGACCTGGACGCCAATCACTATTGGTATAGACCTAATATTAAACGACTTTCAATTAGACGCCGGGTCTCTAATACAAACCGAAAGGAACGAAAAAGCTCTTAGAAGAATACAAGAGAAAATGATGCTTGCGAGGAGTACATTAGATTGGTCACAATCTAATAATATTTTTGTTAACGATTAAGCGCGTGATTAATCGTTATCATGCGTTTGACGCAAAAAAACTGGTCATATTATCAAGGGGAATGTTTGAAGTATCGCCCTTTAGCTCTGACACAAGAGCACAGCCGTCCACGCCACTAGACTCAGTGGCCTTGTCATTGACATGTTGCAGCGGACCAGACCATACAGCAATCAGGCGTCACTGAAGATTGCATTTTGATTAAAAATATAATATCCAAGGGTTTTGGAGCTAAAAGAATTACTTTGTAAAAAGTGACGTTTTTCCGAAGACACAATGCATATAGGCTACAAACACAGCACGACATAATGACATTGTCATCATCACATATGCCGCACGTCTGTGTGTGTTTTCTTGTCACGTCATAGCAGGTCGCTGTCAAGCTGCACCTATAACTAACATCCGGGGAGGCTATCTCCCAACAGCCCTGCTCTTTCAACTCTCTTTTTTTCTTTCTTAAATACATTATTCGGTTGAACATTAGACATAACATAAAAATTAACTGTTTCAAACCTTATTATTGTTTGGTTGACGTTTCGGCAACCGCTGTTGCCTTTTTCGAAAATGAGTC
>Ga0056128_1000394_pt1 | contig 37858 bp, 19 predicted proteins | sample WorMetLIZISLAND2_FD_71113 | JGI IMG/M metagenome (GOLD analysis project Ga0056128, IMG submission 71113) | Marine gutless worms symbiont microbial communities from Max Planck institute for Marine Microbiology, Germany - Olavius geniculatus... ... | reverse complement strand
ACTTCTCAAATTAAGCGACTGAAGGCTTGTGTTTGAGCTTGGAGCTGTCGGTGGACACTTCGAACATTCACAGTGACAATGGAATTTTGGCATCTGATCATTAGTTAACTGTGTTGCTTGGCTTGTTTCAACGATGTTATTGAACAAGTGTTATAGCTTGAACATTTTTTCACGCTGAAAAATCGGTAAGCGGTCATGTTAAAAATCTATAACTTCGTCATTTTTCAATGGAATCAAATTTTATTTGGCATTTGGCCGTAGAACAATTTAGTAAATAAATCTGTAAATTTTTAGATTAAAATGCTCAACGGTTGCTGAGAAAACAGCAAAAAACTTTAGGGGGCTACTTTTTCTGCCGCACCCTGTATATGCATTTTGCAACCCAAAAATTAAACACTGGCAACGGGGTACCGTCCCTCCCTAGACCCGTCCCCCAGTCAGAAGATAAACTGAACCAGCACTCGCCGTTTTTCAGCGTGCCGGCCCGTAACCTAGAAACAGTGATGAAAAGTACATAAGCTATGGCAGAGCGTAAAAAGTGGTCTTATTGTTGACACTTTGATCGAGATGACAAAGGCGTCAACGGGGAAACGAAATATCAGTAGGTACCCCCCTTAACAGGCGACTAAAATTGTGGGAAGCGTCATAAGAAATCCCAACTGAGTCCGGAGCAAAAAATTGTTGCATTTTGAGCCGAAGAAAAGCATCTGGTGCTTAGCAGCTTGGCATTTTTTGACATGCTGAAACTCGAAAATACACAGCGTACCTCCATCGTGATAACATGGGCCAACGGTACGACGTACGGTGCTGTCTTCAAGGTAAGTGAAGGCACGCCTTACCAGACAGTACAGGTACAAATAACTGTGACAATTAATAATGCTCTCTCCCTAGACCCGTGCAGAGCGGGAAGTTAATTTTTCACTCGTCAACGTGCTGGTACGTAATCTAAGAACTGCTATGGAAAAAACTGAAAGAAAGACATAATTTTATGTCCGGGACTTGGGAACTGATTTTATGTATTAGCGTAAACACTAGAAACTACAAAATAAAGAAATAAAGACACGAGATCCGCATAGGCAACTAAAACTAGCATTCGTTGTTCTTTGTGCTAACTTTACTAAGAAGTTGGGAAACCAAAATAAAAAGGAGCATATAGGCACAGGGCATATTTTAAAAGCGGAGTCCAATAAAATGTGCAGCCCAAACAGAAAACTGTAAAGCCTAAATTACACAAATGTGAAACCCCAATTGCTTGCGAGACTGGCTAAATGAACTAAATTTTAAATATACCATAGTAATCAATTAGGCCCTATTGTTAGATAAATTTGCATTCGCAAATGCTGTAAATTTATAGCAATGTTTTTAGCTTTCAGTGGCCTTTTCAGACTTTTTCTATATGCCGTGCCTCGCCCTGAATCCCGCTTTAAAAACTCCCTGTTTTTTACCTTTGTAAAGTCCAAAAAATTTCTTAAAATATGCTCGGCATCGGCAGACGACAGTGACCTGGGAATTGATGCTCGTGTTCCTCGATGTACTTGAGCACGTAGTAGTCAGCGTCGATGATGACGAATCGCTTGCGGAAGATGTCGACCACCGCTCCGATGTAGAAGTCCTGCGGTCCGTAGTAGGTCGGCGACTCCGGCAGACTGCCGGGCCTGGCCATGCGACAGCGGTCCAAGTACTTGCCGCCCTGGAAGCCCGAGTTGCGTATCGGCGGTTCGTAGATGGACAGCGTGTCGTCCGACAGACAGTAGATGAAGATGAACCGGCGACAACGCTCCTCTTTCCGCGGGTTCTCCTGCAAACAACGGTGGGAACCCGTCTCAGAGCTACGGAGCGTCACGTGCCATATGAGATCATACGGCGTTACGGTTGAACTCGCATTTATAAGCGCGTTCAAGTATTATCACTCGCCTTTCTACCACTAACCGTCGCTTAGTTATCGACGCTCAAAAACGTTGCAATTTTTTCGCCAAACACGTAGTTTCCATTCACTGCAACAAATGTAACGCATGGCAGTTGCGTAGGCAGTTGCGTCAAAAAGTACCAAAAAATATGCTATAAACGCAGCAGACGCAGCTGATGCGACTTTCAGAATGCAAGAATAAAAGCGAGCGATGTCTATTCTTGCGCTGCGTTTGTTACGTCCGTTGCGTGGAAATTATATAGGCTTAAGCTGAAAATGTTTCGAGTACCAGCTGAGCCTCGTAGCGCAGCACTTTGCCGATGTTGTCCATGTACTTGACGTAGTCGCGTCGCGGGACCACGGGAACCACCTTACGTAAGTTCTGCATCGAGTCGTCCAGTGAGCCGTGGAAATTGTACGGAGGAATTTCCTGTATATACAGACAAACACACGTACCTAGGCGTGTCAACAACAGTCTCGTCTACGTACAGTATCCCGTTTACACGATCGAGCAAACAACGAACAAACATCGAGCAAATATGAAGCATGCATAAAGCATAGCCTACACAAAGCAATCATCAAGCAAACATCGAGCAAACATCAAGCTAACACACAACAGCTCGTCAAGCCAGCTCGTCGACCCAGCTTGATCGTGTAAGCGGGGTACAACAGTAGGCCTAGGCTATCGTTATCATCATTAATCATAATCCACATCTCTACTCAGAACACAAACATTTACAGTGTAAATACAATACATGAACGTTAATATGTGCGAACAGTAAAAGAGTAAACAGTTTCTTAACGGCACGTCAGCACATTCGCGTACGTCGTACAGTGCCATTCAAGTAGAAAAACCATCTCGGTATGTAACCAATTACCCATGGCAACTCAGCTTCCCATCCCTCCGGGTCAAGTAAATCGAGTACCGGCCTGTTTGGCTAGAATTGTGACGGGGCGCTTTCACCTGTGTCGAGTGCCAGTGTGTGATCCCATATGGCAGGTGACGCTCCGTAGCTCCGAGATGGGTTCCTGTGAGAACTGAGGAGCAATAGATAACCGTCTAAAGTATTCTTTAACTCCCCCTTACACGAGCTATAGCGTGAGTGAACGGGCTGTAGCAAGTGTCCGACCTGCTTGGGGAGCGGAGGTTTCGGTATTTCCACATCGACCGGTGTGAAGTCTGTCATTCCGAAGTTCTTCCAGTAGAACTCCTTAGTGAAGTTGTCGACGTCGTAGATGAGGAAGCGTCGGCCGTAGACGACGATCGTCTTGCCGATAGCGAAGTCTGTCGGCGAGAAATACTCCTTCACCTAACAAATACATTTCCGTTGGAGACATGATGTAGCTAATTGAAGGGAACAACGAAAAAGTGGACTAAGTCCAATGACTTAAACTATTGTATATTCATTTATATTCCATTGTACCTTTCATATATGGACGTTGTTCAATTTTTCGTTATTAATATTATTAAAGTAATATTACATTGTTATAAATGTCTATTTGGTTATAAGAAATGGATTATCGGTTATTTGGTCATCTCGACAGCAATGTTGTCTCCAGTTGGCATGATATCGATTGTGTTGTCAGTCATTTGTGTAAATTGATATCTGCTCAGGGCGAGTCGCTGTATAAGTTTTTTTCTAGCTTTATACTCGTTTCTGTTAAGTTGCTGTACTCGAGGCGCGTACAGAAAAACGTAACTGAACGGAACTGAACTGAACCGACATGATTTAGTTCTTGACGAACTGACTAATGGGCAAGCAGTAATGCATTACAGTAGGCACCGTCTGACGGCGCCGGTGGCCTACGTGACTATGCTCACGTACGCGTCAACCAATGACCAATAAACTCGTCCTGCTCGCCAACGGGTCATTTCGTCGAAAGGTATAGCCGTGTCATTTCAGTTCAGTTGCGTTGTTCTACTTGGGTCTTTACGGATGTCGTTTATGCAATTAAAATGATAATGAAAATGATGATAATAATGATAACCTCCTCGTCGGTGATCTCCATGGCGCCGAGCGGGAAGTCGGGCTCGATGTCGTCTCGGTTCTTGGGACAGCGATGACGCGCCAGGAACATCGGGAATGGGTCTTGACCGTCGTTGTCAAAGCGAACTTCAACCATCTCGACCGTGTCGTCACTCAGGTAGTACTAGACACACCACGGATGTTTCCGTTATTCGTTTAATTTATTATACCACAGATATGTGCAGGTATAAAAAAAGGGGCGAAAAGAGACATAGGCCTACAAAAACAGGGACACAGTAAAGAGCATAGTTGTAGCCTCAACTTACACGCACGTAACAAGCGATCATTTTAAAGGCGCGTACAGTACGACGTAACTAAACTGAACTGACATGGTTTAGTTTTTTACGAACTGACCAATGGGCAAAGAGTAATGCATTACAGTAGGGAGCGTCTAACGGCGTCGTTGACTACGTGACTACGTCACATACCCGTCTACCAATGACTAATGGGCTCGCCCTGCTCGCCCATTGGTCAGTTCGTCAAAAACTTAAACCGTGTCAGTTCAGTTCAGTTACATCTCTCTGTACGCGACTTATAGTTTACGATCACTAACAGTAAAAAACTTACACTCAGTGGAAGAAAACAATAAATCTACGCAATTTCTTTTAAAGCTGTGGCTAAAGGAATATCAAATCAAAACATTTAAACAAAATTTGGTTACACTACAACTTTAAAAATTATTGTAAATGTCTCAGTAAACAAGCAGATAGGCCTACAGTTGTGAGTTGGCCGCTTTTTGTGTGGATGTTTAGTAAAATAGCGCTGGAGGAACGCTTCCATCACTGGAAAAAAAGAGAAAACGTCGTCACACCGCGGTCCCTCGTCATGTAAACGTAACGTGACCATCTATACGTACGTGGAGAATGAACTTCTTGAACTGTCCGAAGAGACGGTCGCGGTCATCGAGCATGCAGTAGAAGCGCAGAACTTTGCGGTCCATCTCCAGGAATTGACGCAGCTTGTCGAAGTCGGACGGAGTCTTCGCCATCTTGATCGTCTGGCGTTCAACACGAGCCGATATGTACGGGTCAGCGGGACAGCCTTCCACTTCGTTGATAACAACTCCTTCACTTTCCAGCCAATCCTACCCAAACACAGACAATTAGGTCAACTCAGCCTTCTATCCCAGCCGGAAAATTTTTTCACACCATTGACGACTACCCTTTCATTCTCCAACCAATCGTATGGACACAAAAATAAAAAAAATGAATTTTGAAACACGCCATGGGTAAAATTTTCTGACTCACACTATATATACACACAAACACAGAGAGAAAAAAAGACGTAGGCAGACGCACACACACTCACGCCTCAACTCGCCATATAGGCCTACGTAGCAAACGATCATTGTAAAAAAAACCACAGTACTGTCTACAATCAGTCAACTCAGATCAACTCAGCCTTCTTCTCTAGCAGGGTAGTCTTCAACGTCGTTTATAATCACTTCTTCACTATCCAACTAGTCCTATAGACACACGCAGTACTCTTAAGTCAACATAGCTCCCTGCCCTAGCCGGGCAATTTTCCACTTCGTTGATAATTATTTCTTCACTCGCCATCCAGTCTTACGGGCAGACGGTTACACTTATGTCAACTCAGCCTCCTATGCTCAGCCGCTTTCACACAACTACTCCTCAATCGACGGAACTGAACTGAACTGAACTGAACTGAATTGAAACGCCAGTTCAGTTGCGTGGCCAGCACGGACTCTGCAAAGCGAACGAAACGACAAGTTTGTTTCATTTCAGTTAAGTTCATTAAGCAAATTCATTCAGTTTAATTCGGTTCATTTACGTTGCTTTGTACACGCCCTAAGTCTTACGCAGAACTGAATTAGTCAACTCTGTGCAGTAAACTAATCTTGCATCTAGCCGCTTCTGTTAGCAAAACTCACAAACGTTACCATGGAAACAGCACATTGAATCATGTAGACCTTGCGTGTAGTATAAATCTGGCTATTTTTGATTTAGAAAACTTGCAACTCACATCACGTCTTGCGTGACATACGTCATACATGTAGCCTAATAGTCTAGAGTTAACCACGCAGCTACTCTGGCAAGATAGTCTAGAAATTAAAAAAAGAAATCAAGCAATGCACAATAGAATAGCAATGGCGAAGAAGCAGAGGGGAAAAGAAGAAGTTAATTAAGCAGAGTAGCCTACGCGTGTAAACTTGTCGCAATCGTAGAAGTGAAAGACTTTGCCGTAGGCGGTGACGTTGACTCCAATGTTGAGATCTTTCCACGTGTAGTTGTTGCCGACATCATCCTTCGGCAGATTCTGACGTCGCACTAGCACACCTGACAGCGTAACATCACATCATCAATTTATCACTGTTCAATCATCATCATCATCAGCAGCACAGCAGCAGCAGCAGCTGTAGCAGTTTTACGAGTGTGAAGTTTCACAATAAACAGATACAGTCTACTTATTTGGAATATGATCAGAGATCAACAACTTGAAGTATAGCTCTTAATAGGAAGCCAATCACAGAGCTACGGAGCGTCACCTGCCATATAGGATCACAAAGTGTTAGCTGCTACGTGTAGCCTGCAGACGATTCACTTACCCCGAGGGATAAAAGGTTAAGTTGAGCTTGGTGTTAATAATACATGTATATTGAACTCGGAGATGGTTTACCTGTCTGCTGACGGTCACCACTCCGAGTAGTAAACACTTCATAGTGACCCGACCGAAAGTCCAACCCACGACCTCTCGATCATACGTCCGACATCTTACCATTACACCACCAAGCATGACGATGGTGAACGCCTGTCGCCAGCTAACAGTATAGTAGGGTGTTCCAGCAAACGTACAGCTCCATTATAACATATGGCAGCAAACGTCCAGCAAACTTCCAGCGAACTTCCAGCAAACGTCCAGCATTAGCACGTGTATTTTGAATACATTTGCTGGAAGTTTGCTGGACGTTTGCTAGATCGTGTAAACACCCCATAGCGTGAGCACTACGTGAGTACAACCTTGTGGCATGCCGCTGTCACGAATCTGTTTTTCAATAATCTCAATGCTGTCGTCCTCGAGGTAGTAGTAGAGTCGGACGTGACGTACGCGGTAGTGTTCCTGCGGCGACTCGTGAACCGTCTGCTTCAACCAACCGTAGAACCTCAGCACCTGATGCAACAGTTTGCACGAGAAATTTAAATAATGCAACAGCACCACAGCACTCTTTCTTGTACTGCAGTGCTCTATGCAAACACCTGCAAACAAAATACAAGTTTCCTGCAAGTTTGTAACGCCACGTTCTTTGAGATAATTATTTGTTGGTTATGTTGTTGCGTGGGCAAATAACAGTAAGCCAGAATACAAAAAGCTGAAACGTAACAATTTCGGACAATTTACATTGCAGACTGTGTTATTCCAACAAAACGAATTTCTTTAAAATGTTGACAATGTTAGTTCAACCTTCTGTGCAGAGATGTATGTAATTAATATAATTATTGCCTGCCTAGATCAGTCTGTTAATTTTTAAGTTTCATCCAAGTACTGATCTACCTAGTGACCACAGTGGATAAAGTATGTACAGAAAAATTGTCACTGAATTACTAATTGATATTCTGTAGCTGCTTCCCACGCCCACCTTATGCTACAAATTAGCCACCTGTTTTGCAGAAAATGTAGATCATTATGACTATGCAGAAGCGTTTTTTTAGCTCAAATGCACCACGATCCGTTTTGCAGCCAGGCTCTGTCCTGACCCGATAGAGGAGCTTACAGCACTCCCTGATGGATTAAGGAGAGAGAGTAGAAGATAAAGGAAAATTAAAATAAATAAAAAGAGTGGAAAAAATATAAAAGAAAGGAAAAGCCCAATAACTCTATAGCGCCTATGCCATTTTCCCCCTCAAAAAACTTAATCTGTTTTCCGCCATTCCATATGGTGAATGGAGTTATGTGTGATTGATTGTAAGCGGCTTTCACATTTCACTCTGTGCTGCAATAAGTTGATGAGATGTACACTGCGAGGCATAGAAAACACACTAAAATTTTTTTTACATCATAACTTGAAAAAAAGTGATCCAATTGCAATAGGTGTTGGTAAGAATATTCCAGATACAACCAGCCATCAAATGACTGTGTAGTTTCAAACCTCACCCATTGTCTGTTTCGGCAGTACCTGGGGAAACCGAACAAAATATTGCATTTTAAACCACTTTACTATTATTGCTTAATCAAAACAACACACAAAGCACACATTTTGTCCATATTTTCATCATTTTAGCTGATAGTTTATTCAACTGTTTATTTTTAACTGACCACAAAAATGTTTGAAATGTTGCTTAGCTTGGAGGCACTTTTTCTATTTATTGATAGCAGTGTCGATAACATTCTGCTCCAGACCAATCCAGACTTCAACAGTCGGTTCTTGAATTCATCAATATTCTTAAATGTTAGGCCTATTTAATAGACGTGCTGTTACACAAAACAGTCCAACCTAGTAATTTATTGGCTGTTGGTGGCCACATATCCAGAAAGATGAAATTTTATAAAGTTTTTTTGTTGATTTTAATACACATTTTTGTCTGTTTTGTTTTTCCCAGGTAGTGCAAAAGCAGACGTTGGGTAAGGTGGAAAACTGAATGCCCGTTTGATGGCCAGTTGTGTCAGAAATATGTGTACCAAAAATTATTAAAATTGGATGATCCTTCTCCAAGTTATGGTTTTAAAAATTCCTGTGTTTTTATGCCTCACAGTGTAGAACAGCTTTATACCCCATTTACACGATGGAGCAAACATAAAGCAAATATGAAGCAAGCATGTTGAATATACATGTGCACCACGTGTGCTCTAAGTTTGCTTCGTGTTTGCTTCATCGTGTAAACTGTGTATTACTCAGCCGCTTTTAATTGCCACTGTATCAGTACACAAACAATATCACCTTCTTATCAAAGGCAACACAAGACGGCACATATTCCTCGGGCATAGCTTGCTTGGCGCTTCCGTACGTCAGAGTTGGGTTGTAATTGGCTAACTCTATCACTTCGTCATCAGACAGTCGATTGTGTGGCAGGGTCATGCCACCCACAGCAACGTCTGGACGCTTGGGTATTCTGAAGCCATTGCGATAGCCCAGCGTCTGACTCACGTGATAGTTCACCTTCTGCAACGTTCACAAACGACATCGTCAAACTTATATTATTATAGCCAGAGATGACAAATTACGTTTATATTGCATTCGACCAGAATTAAGGTTTACTAACTGTCAGTAACTGACTAGCCGTAGTTGATCGTGACGAATTGTGACAAGTTGAAAGTTGGCGCTACGAGACAGGCCTAGTAAACAATGCGTCTTTGCACCGTCTACTAACCGAAGGATCGTAGAAAGTGTTTCCAGGCAAAAAAGGAAGTCCTTCCATCTCGTTCTGATACCGTTTACAAGAATTTATCACCGTAAATTTGCTATTATCATTACGAACATTAACATTGTGTACATGCGTTGCCTAGCGACCACGTCATTTCGTCATCATAGAATAGTTGATTTGCAACGCATAATTGCCGATACAGTCACAAGTAAGTAGCCGGAGAGCGACTACCAGATTGTTATGCTACAGAAACTGTTTTAGCAAATATAGCCAAGTAAAACTAAGTTAGTTTTCGTTATTTTTAAATGCACGTTTGTTACTATAAGTCGTATATATCAGTTCTTCAAGTAGGCCTGTAGTACTCGATCAGTCACTCGCTCGTTGCTGCTCGTTAACTTCTCTCGAGTCTCGAATTCTGAATCTAGTGGCGCAGACAAGGGAGGGCAAGAAGTCCAACTTTCCTCTTTTTCCAATTTGTTGGAAAATAAATATTAGAGACTTTTAAGTTTCACGTGGTTTGTCTTTAAGTCTCCAGACACTCTACGTTTAGACTATACAGGGTGCGGCATAAAAGTAGCCCCCTAAAGTTTTTCGTTGTTTTCTCGGCAACCGTTTGGAATTCTAACCCGATATTTAACAGCTTTTTTCAATGAAACATTCTACATTTAACCGCCAAGTAAACTGTGATTTTGTTGAAAAACGACAAAGTTATATACTTTTTAACATGACCGCCTACCGATTTTTTAACATAAAAAATGTTCAAGCTACAACACCACTTCAATAACATCGTTGAAACAACACAGTTAACCAATAATCAGATGCCAGAATTTCATTGTCACTGTAAATGTTTGAAGTGTTCACCGCCAGCTTTAAGCTCCAACAAAAGCATTTAATCGCTTTATTTGATAAGTTTTTCACAACTTTGTAGATCGGTCTCTGTGGCAGGTTGCCCCAGATAACCTGAAGCGTTTCCTTGACTTTGGCGATTGCTTTTGGCTTTGTTTTAAGCTTGCAGTAAGCCTCCAACATTGCACCCCACACACGATAGTCTATTGGGTATATATTCGGAGAATTTGGAGGCCACTGGTCCTTTGGTATGAAATCTGGACAGTTGGCTCGCAGTTCGTTCCGTGCGCTGCGCGCTCTGTGTGCTGAACCCGGTAGGCAGCCGGCGATTGCTTTAAAATAACTATAAATTACCTCCGCCAAGGAGGTAATGTTTTTTGCCGGTTTTTGTTTGTTTGTTTGTTTGTCTGTGTGTTAGCAAGATAACTCGAAAAGTTATGGACGGATCTTTCTGAAATTTTGAATGTATGTCGGGCATGGCATAGACTACCAGTGGTTCGATTTTGGGTGTGATCCGGCAAGAATCCTGGATTCTGGATTACTTTAAAATTTTTGTTACCATTGCGTTAAAGGGGACATAAGGGAACCGCTGGCAAAGCGAAGATGGTGACGCCACCTGGCGAATAGCTTTGCCTTGGCGGAGTACCTAAGGGCTATGACTGCTTTCTAGTTAAATGATAATTTGTGAACAAAATAAATTACTGTTTAATAAAACGTCACTGTAACGTCATCGGCAGTAACGTGGTTACCGGTTTTTGAAAATTAAAATTAAATTGCATTTTTAACTTAAACATTTTATAGCTAAAAAATCGGTAGACGGTCATGTTAAAAAGTTTATAACTTCGTTATTTTTCAACCGAATTAAACTTTACTTGGCAATAAGATGTAGAAGGTTTTACAGATTAAACTCTAAAAATTCCAAATTAAAATCCCACACGGTTGCTGATAAAACAACAAAAACTTCAGGGGCTACTTTTTTTACCGCACGCTTTATAATGCAACAAATTTAATTTCGGCTGGGACTTTGCCCCAGATTCCGCTGGGGAACTCACAACGCTTCCCCAATATTTTAGCTAAATTTTAGAAGTCTTTTTTAAAGGTAATAAAAAAGTAAAAAAAACGGAAGAGAAGAAAATGGAGAGAAAAAATGAGAGGAGACTGAAAAGGGAAAGAAAAAAGTGTGAATATTTGAACAGCGAAAGATACCGTCAGAAAAGTTTACAATGTAACACAGACAAGTACTACCGTTCGGTTTAAGGCCACTGGCTAAAACCGGGTTTATACCCGATACAGAGTGCATTTTGCTACAAAACTATGCTAATGACATTGTGTAGTTATTCACGGCGCCCATAGTGATCAAGGCTGGCTACCGTCGCCTACAGCTATTAATTTACACTCAGTTACAGTTGTAGGTGTTCGCAGGTGATCCGTGCTATTAGCATGTAATTGCTCCGGCAACAAGATATAAACTACAGATATGGCACGATTTCGGCCCGCCCACCCGCCGCTACTTACAGCATTAGTTATGCGGAAAATACATCACTGAGCTTGCCTCAATACTCAATAGGCCTATATAGATTGATTGCCTCGACTGTCGTCTCAACCCATAGGCCTAGGCCTAACCGTTGAGAGGTTTCATGCTCAGAGTTGTATGCAAATTCAGCAAGGGGCGAATTGAAGAAATTGCGTTGTGTTTTGATCGAGACCGATCTTTTTAATTTACGTCGTATGCGGTGAGACAAAAAAGTTTTCTATACCCGTACTGTGCTACAAATGTGTTGGTTAGTTTCATTGTGTCAACTGCAGGAAAATGTCGTAAAGGTAAAAGTGGTGCATACACCTGCAACTGTTAATAAGAAACTCATCACAGTGCTACGAAGTGTCACCTGCCACATTGGATTACACAGGTAAACGCGCTTCGCCAGACAGGCCGGTACTCGATTTACCTACCCGGGAAAGATGGAAGGCTAAGTTGATTTTGGAGTTGGTTTATATATTATATCAGATGGTTCAGTTGTCCGCCGACATTTACTCATCCAAGTAATACGGTAAGCACTTGATAATGTTGCGACAGCGAGTCGAACTCGCGACCTCTCGGTCGTAAGACCGACACTTTACCATTTCACCACCAAGCCAGCAACGAGTAACAGAATGCATTTTGCAATTAAATAGCTTGTGAGCGGGGGCGGTGATCGTGACTGATTGTTCTGCAGGTCGCAGTAATCAATTCAATCTTCGTAATTTCGAGCAGCAGGCAGGGTGCAGGCGGCCATGTTTGATGAGCTGCAGCGGAAGCTGGAAGATTATGACCAACGAATTGCAGACATCAGCGGCGCTTTGCTGCACAGACGACAGACAATCACTGCCGCCGCCGCTAAACAACGCAATAAACTCAGGTAGGCTTATAGGATGTTTACACGATCGAGCAAACATCGAGCTGGTTCAAGCAGGTCTATTTGGAACCCCGCCCTTGGCTCAAATGTAGGCCTAGGCTTAGACTCTTGGCCCACAGCTGATCACGTGTTATATAGGTTTTCCAATTACAACCCGCCCGCCCTCTTAATTAGCGTGCTAATTACCATAGAACGTCGAGCTAGCTGCTCGATGTTTGCTCGATCGTGTAAACACCCTATTACTCGCAATGTAGGACAAAAAGAAGATTTAACATATGGCACAAACAGCTGGATCTTTTGCGCGGGAATTCACCGCCTTTTGGCGCTTCGAGCTAGCTCTCAGGCCATCAAGTACCTGGTTAGGCTGGCTATACATGGAACTCACATACATCTATAGTAAGCTGTCGCACGTTCACTGAGCTAGCAAACAGTTGTTCAAATTGATGTCACGGTCACGCTGCAGCACGTACATATCGTTTCTGTAGCATCGTTTTTGTTGTTTTCTTGATGCAAAGCATTCTGCACTTGTGCGTAAAATAGCCTACTTCCTATGCTTCCAGTTGTCGACCGTTTCTAAAAAAATTTATTGGACTCCTCGCTTGTAGGCCTACAGTTGTACTGATACAAAGCTGTTAGCAGTTTCGCATCTAGTTTGCTGCAGTATTTTTTTACGTTCGTTCTCATGAGTAGACTACAATTTAGTGTGATACAAAGTAGAGATAGGCCTACTACGGGGATTAACCCCAGTATACATGATTGCAATGTCACTGGTAAATAGGCCTAAGTATGCATTGCAATGTATGTGGTGTCAGGAAAGCGGAGGATGGACCGACGAGTGAAATGATTTCTGCATCAAGTGCGAGTGGTCGGCTGAAAGATTATCATCAGCGCAGAAGAATGAGCTTGCCTCCAGTCATACGTCCCACTCCCACTCCCAGTCCACAGCAACCGTCACCAGACAACGTCAACAACCACACACCAGCAGCAACAGCAGCATCAAGAGTCAGTAGTCACAGTATAATATGTAATAAATGTTGAGAAAAAAACAAAAAAACCCGGCTGTCGCTAAGGTGGGCCTATTCTACTGCCTATATCTGAATGTCATCGTCCGACTTCTGGTCGCGGAAAGAAAACGATTTCCCACAGTGACTGCAGTCCCATGCACGCTATGGTGACGTTGCTATATCAAACGCTACAACGAATGCTAGAACACAATACGGTAATTCGGCGCACGTGGGTGATTGGCTTCAGGCAGCAACTTTGCATTTAAAAATGCTGTCAAACCGCTGCAGATAAAGACATTGTTACTATTGACAGCCTGTAGAAACTTGTCGTCGCCCTATACAGCTGTAGCTTATCGCCGACCCTCCTACGACGTACCGTTTAGCCACAATACATGCGCTACAGACAGACGACAGACGGACAGGCAGCCAGACGACACATCGCACCCAAGGCTTGACTTAGCGGTCAGCCAATTAATAAGCGTTATATTAATAAGCGTTATATTCAAAGTTACGTTTAGTTAAGATTTTGAATATTTTTCTTTCTGCGCTGTCATTTTCTGGCGAAATAATTTAAAGATGTACAAATAAACACGTTTTCGTGAAAACTTGAAAAAAGACGTTTATAAATGGTTATTACAGAGACGTCGCGGCAGTGTGTTCGTTCGGCTGCCGTCGCAGTCACAGTCTAACTCCACGCGTCCAGCTAGTGATGACGACACAGATGCTGATACCGCTGATGCTGCTGCAGCTGCTGCTAATGCTGACGCCGCGCTGATCTCAGAAATGCACGCTTGTCGTGATCAATTATCACAGCTACTGGCAGCTGTCCTGCAGCTACAGGTTAAAATACTTTTAATTGCTGCGGCTAATTTTGCAGTCCAGGCCCGTCGACAGAGGAGAGTTAGGGGTAAGTTTCCCGGGCCCCGCGAAGTTTGGGAGCCCCGCCGTCGCTCAAAAATAGAAAGTACACTAAAATGCGCCATTTAAAAAAGTTCAAAAAATTTTTTCAGAGAGTAAATAGTTTTTGTTTCAAGTATACGCTGTAACGAGTTAAATAGGCACAAAATACACTAAATTGTAAATTATTTAACAGAATTATAAGTTTGTATAACAACTTGCTTTCAAGTTAGAATTTATGCCAAAGTGTGTTCCGCATACAAAGACGCAATGGCTTAGATGCAACGCCAATTGCTGATAGCAGAATTAACGATCGACTGATCAAATGCATTCACTCATCGATTAGACGTGTTTTAAGCTCATCAGCCAGCTATTTTGTTGTCAGCTGTTTTTAGCAGAAAACATTTTATACCTCAAAATTATTAAACCACGTCGCACTCTCTGCCGAATTGATGATGCAAAAGGTGAGCCATCTGATACAAATAATCACCGCGTAATGTAACAATTTGAAGCATCTGTGTTTCACACGGTAGTGCGTTGACATAATTTAAGTGAAATGGCAAATAAGTACACCGTACATAATAACATCGTCTTGGCCATATTTGTGCCAAAAATTATTAAAGTTGATGGAAATTTGACAAAGTTATGCCAAAAACAATTTTGACTTTTTTTAGACACGGTGTATATATTGTTTTCACTACTCTCGCACGTTCGCAATATGTACTTACGTCGATCGATGGAGAATATGGATGTATTAAGCCTATGTAACCAAATATATTATATTTATCTGGTATATGTTTGGTGCAGACGAGCGTGGCAAGTCAGACGGCTATGTTGAAGCAGTCTCTACTGTCAGCGGCTGAACGCAGAAAACACATCGAGCAGCAGCTGCTTGATTTGATGCAAGGGTACAAGGTGCAGATGACCAGCATTCGACAGGTCACTCACTACATCACGTAGTTTACACATATGCCCAGTATTCCATATGCTACAATATTTTAGCCGACCGTTACTAACGGTCGCGCTTATGGCACAATGTTGTGTCCGTCTGCCCGTCGGTCTGGTAACAATTTAAACCCCCTACAAGTATCAACAAGTATCAACAGTACATTTTTCTTCAAATAGGGGTATTGACTACTCTCATATATTCGCATTGCGAATTGCGGCCAAACCGCTTCAATGAGCGGCATGGTTACTATTGAGAGCCAATAGAAATCTACTGACGCGTTATCCGACGGTACCATAGCCTACCCCATGTTCTACCAAAATAGGGACACCAACACCATTCCTTGCCAGAAAATTGTGCATGTTACTCGGCACTACGGTTGGCTACCTTAGCGATAGCTGGGCTTCTTGCTGTTTTGGCCACATGGCAGCTTAGCATCGTTGATCGAGCATCGGATTGGGATAGTACTGGTATTGGTAATCGTCGCAATGATTGGCATGCGTCTGATGCCCTATTTGTATACTCTACCGTGTGTGAAATGCGTTTGATGCTTGGCGGTCTGCAGACGTTGTCGACATTACAAGTGAAGATGCAATATCGGCTTGACGAGTCCACCCGCAACGTGCACGACACCCTTGCCTCATGCCAAACTAAAGTCAGTAACTGTATCATTTCTAGCCTACATCCGTGTCGTGATTTCTACTTACAAATGTATGTAATGTATACATCATATTGAAAAAGGGCTTAACGGTCATGTTTTTGAGAATAAAAAGATAAAGTTGTAGCGCTGTTTTAACGAGCCAGACTCGTGACCAGAAGCACTTTACAATTTTGGAAGTGGCAGCTGATTGGCTAATGATACCGTAGCGCAGTATGCGGCCATCTTTTGCCCGCGTCAGTAAACAATTGGATCCGCGGGCAGCTAAATAGCAGACATACTACCGGTGCAGTTGCGTCGTGGCAAAAATCTTCACCTTGTTGGAATTTGAGTATACGCAGAAGAAAAAGAAGTGGGCAATTACCCTTTTTTAAATTTCAGCCCGTCGGAAAATGTTCTTCATGTCGGCATATTTTTTTTAAAAAAATACAAAATTTGAGGCCGAAAATCTTCCATCTGGGAAAATTTATAGAAAAAAAAGTTGAAATTTTTAGTAGCATAATTTGCTATCGTCATGCTACTGCCGGGAATGTGCAGCTGTTTGACAAAAATTAACGCAACTCCTTGCCATCTCGTTACGTTTTTGACCCACGACCCCGCTGCAGTGGTGCGTGTTTGTGCGTGATTGTGAAGCAGATTGCTAAGATGGACCCGCATCATCATCATCAGCAGCAGCATCAGCAGCAGTCGTTGACTGTCGGCGGCGGTTCTTACAGTAAACGATTGGTCGTCATCAAGTATGTCAACGTCACATTCGGGACGCTGATCGCTTTCTTCTTCATTCTCGTTTCAATCGCTTCACTTTTTGTTTCGCACCTTACCTCCACCAGGTCGTCTAGCCTACAGCGTTAAAAGTTAAACGTGGTTAAAGTCGGTGTATAGCTCTTTATAGTCATCTCACAGCTACAAAGCGTCACATGCCGTATGGGATCACACAGTGTTACTTACAATTCGACACAGGTAAACGCGCCCCGCTTTAATCCTAGCCCGATAGACCGGTACTCGATTTACCTACCCCGAATGGATGAAAGACTGAGTTGACCTAGTCGCCTGGTTACATGCCGAGACGGTTTAGCTGTTTGCAAGCAGTCACTTATTCAAGTACTAACCCGCCTGTTGTAGAGCAATTTCGTTAATCGGACACAACGCGTAACTACCGCTACACCACGCCACCAATCTGTGGTCTTGTAGTCATTTACTACAGCTATATACTACGTGAAGGTTTTTGCAGGGTCTCCAGAGCATCATGCAAATGTAAGAAGACATAATACACTGTAGATCTTGTTAAAACGTACTTTTTTCATGGCCGTGATCGACGGCGTGTTCTGCCTGGACGCACGTGCGATATACAAACGCCAGACGGTATTAGCCGTCACGCTTAAGTGGAGTGAGATTATGCGCACTTATAACACTTAATACACAGTAATCAATGATAAGAGGACTAAGGAAAATATAAAATAATGGTTTTAAAGCGCGCACAGAGCGAAGTAACTAAACTTAACTACACTGTAAACTAATATGGTTTAGTTTTTGACGAACTGACCAATGGGCAAGCAGTAAGGCATTGCAGTAGGCACCGTCTAACGGCGTCGGTAGCTTACTTGACTACGGGCACGTACACGTCAAGCAATGATAAATAGGCTCGCTTTGTTTGCCCATTGGTCAGATCGTCAAAAACAAAACGGTGTCAGTTCTGTTAGGCCTACGTCGCTATGAACTCGCCTTATGTTAGCAGCAGCTGAAGATATGTCAGAAACGCGTGTAAAGTTTAGAGACGCGTGAAAGTGTTGTGTGTGTAATGGGGTGTTTACACGATCCAGCAAACGTCCAGCAAACTTCCAGCAAATGTATTCAAAATACACGTGCTAATGCGGGACGTTTGCTGGATCGTGTAAACACTCTATAATGTACATGTGTAGATGCCGTCATGTGTTAGCGTTCATGATTCTGCTTCTAGTGGCGGTCATCGTCTTAGCGTGCTACACTCTCAGACATCATTAATCAACTAATCGTCTTTCACTTTTCTGCTCTTACTGCAGTTTTCACCACTGATTATGAACTTATATGCTGTGATGGATTAAGATTTGGACGCCCTGGTGCCCTGAGAAAATGAAAAACGAGGCTCTTTCAACTTTCAAACTTTGAAATATAAAAAAATCAGATGGCAGATGGATCGCTATTTCACATTTTGGGGTGGTGAGTGTGACCAGCAAACTTTTGCTACAGTACCTTAAAAATCATCAGTTACTGCTCAATGATTACTTTATAATCTTGTCATATTTGTAATACGCTGTTCACACGATAAAGCTGTCAAGTTACCTTCATCGTATTTTATAAACAGGGCATAAAATAAGTCGATCGGTGACAATAATTATTTTCGGTGCTGCGGGTCTGCGTTCTGATCTGTCTGGCTTTGTCTATTTGTAGTTTTTCGCTACTTTATTTTGTGTAATCATTGTGTTCAATAGTCAAACACATTATCATTATTGTTACTGATATTAATTAAAAGTGCATGTAGGCCTATTTAGAGAATGATTATCACTACAAGCATGATGACGTCATAAAGATAGTATAAAATATTCGACGATTTTGTGTATACGTTCTACGTTCTCGATGTTTTAATGCATGTTGAATAAAACGAATTAAAACGATTTTTACGAGCAGTAAGACTATTTGGTGAGAGATTTTCAGTGATAGGCCTACAATTACTTGTGAAAGTCGCTTGACTTACTTTGGAGCTCTTGCCTGTTGTACTATTCGTCTTCTCCAATATTTTAGCGCTGTTTCACTGCAAGTCTCTAACGTTGTTTAGTACAGTAAGTTGATAAACTGAAGGCAGATCGGAGTTGAGTGCAAACGCTCGTCTATGACTAAAGCATTGCGTATTCAAGCTGCACACACAATTCTTTGCAACATTTTGTGATCGAGAATTTGCGAGAAGATCTGTGCGTCAAAGTGTGTGCGTTTAACGCATCGTGCATTGCGTCCACGTATAGCCGAGTAGCTATAATGAGCAAACATAGATTTTATACGTTTGTTACGCGTGCTAATCGTTCGTATTGACGACTACATGATCATTGATCAAGTACCTCGCACAAGTCTTGACACGCGCTACGTTACCGCCACGTCTGCTGCGTATACTGTTTTACTGATGTATATATCGGTCAAACTGTGGATGCCGGTGCCAGTTCCGCTACGTCAACTGATTTTCGTCGAATGTCTGATGATACTGCACGTCCCGTCGTCTGGTAGGCTATGCGTTTTGCATCGAGTTTTATCTCTCGCACACTCGCTCGTATTGTAGTGCGTCAACAAATTAAGGGTCGAGACAGTTAAAAAGGTAGCTGTTAATAGTAATCCATCTGAAAACTATACGAAGCGTAAACTGCCATATGAAATCACAGTGTTACCTGCCACCCCCGACACAAGTGAATGCGCCCGCCTCAACCCCAGCCAGACTGAGACTGACCGGTACTTGATTTGCCTACCCCGGAGTGACGTCGATCTTGTGTTAGTTGTACAGCTAGATGGTTCACCTGTCCGCAGACATTAACAATCACCCATCCAAGCAGTAACAAAAAAATGTGAGCTAATGCTCATGAGACGCGCGAGAGCCTATACCAGTTCCTGTTCGCAGGTTTTCTTGGTCTATCTCTATCCATTCCGTCGCAATTCACGCTTCTGAAGCGAAAAATGGCCAAAAATTACGAAAACCCCCCTTTTTAGGGTTCAAGGTCATTCAAGATCATCGATGTTGACATTCGTAAGAAGCTCGTTGCCAGTGCTTGTTATGATAAGCCGCATGTCTGTGCCTATCTGCAACCATTTTCGTGCTAGGTAAGCCAACAGCAGATAAATAACCACTTTTAGAGGGGTACCCCCATTTTAACACCCGCGTGCGCAAATCTCCTTGAACCTAAAGGGTCCGGACTTTGACTGCTAAAATCTACATTCGATACTGAAAATTTCATATGCAGGTTGTTTTGGTTTATCTGCAGCCATTTCGGCGCAATTTACTCTTGAAAAGCGTGTCGCAGCCCGAAATCGCGAAAAACTCACTAAAAGTCCCTATTTGAAGGGTTCAAAATCATTTAAGGTCTGTGCCAACCATTTTTACGTTACCAATAACGGTAAAATAACGCCTTTATAAGGGGTGTCCTTCTTTCGCCCCCCCCCTCGTTCGGGGGGACTCCCTCACCCAGCAGCATGAACTTTTGTCACGATATACTAGAGATATTAAGCAATCATATGGTGAAAACCCGAAGTCTCTATCTCACCTGGTCTTAAAACGGTACCAAGTTGTGACAGACAGACGAACGGACGGACAGACGGACAGACAGAATTACCATAGCTAATACCGCGCGTAAAATTGATAACAACCCGAGTCAGTCAAAATCTCTGATCGTAAATTTAGCGTCTTAACCGTTATTACCTGGCAATTTATTAGCTGTGCGAGTTAAGCTGAACTTAGAACGCGTTTTTGTTTTGTTTTCAAGTTAACGCATAAGCTGGGTAACTATCAGTTTCCTTTAGTGAAGTGTTTACACGATCCAGCAAACGTCCAGCAAACTTTCAGCAAATGTATTCAAAATACACGTGATGATGCTGGACGTTTGCTGGATGGTGTAAACACCCTATAACTGGTGGTTATCCTGCAATCTGCATACGGGTTTCTGAACATCATGGTACTTGGCCGTCAGCTGACTAAAAGGGAACTGATATTGTGTGTGTCACTGTGTCACGTTGCTTTTTATGAAATGGCATGAAATAAAATATTCAAAAATATTTGCACTGCCTCTGCGTTTTCGTCAGAGTGACCGCAACTGAAAACACTGAAATTTTTATAAGGCCTGACCAGGTGTTAGTGAGATTTGTGAGGACTGCAGATTCGTCGGACGGAGAGAAGAGATTATTCGTTGATCTGATCGACAATGCCGGCTATAACAAAGAAATTCGACCTCGCCATGACCCGATTCAAACTGTCGTCGTGGACCTTGAACTTGACCTCAATCATCTCATACAATTGGTAGGTCAGTTACCTGTTTCATAATCATTGACAGTATTGTAACTACACTGTGTCCCAATAAAAAACGTCCTCGACGTTTTCGATTGTAACTTGAAAACAGATGATTTGATTGTAATACTTTTTGACACAAATATTCTAGACACAACTGGCCATGAAACAACTATTTAATTTTTCACCTCACCGGAAGTCTGCTTTTGCACTCCCTGGAAAAATCAGAATCAACAAAATATGGCATTTTTGTCCAAAGCAGTAATATTATTTAATCAAAATAGCTCACAAGACATTTTCTGTTCACACTTCTGTCACTTTGGCTATCAGTTTGTTGATTTTGTCTATTTCTGCAACAATCCGCAATAAAAGTGTGAAATGTCGACTTATTAGTGAATACGGACAACAACACGTTTTCTCCATTCGTTGGCAGCAGTGTCAATCAGAGGTTCTGCACCAGACCAATCCAGGCTGTACCAGTCGCTTCTCGAATTTATCATCATTTTAACATTACACTGCTGCACGACAGTTAAAAATTGTATTTGACCAACAGCTGGGGCCCACAAATCCAGAAATATTAAATTTATTGACTTTTTTGGTTTATTTTGATGCATATTTTGCCCGTTTTGCTTTTCCCGGGTAGTGCAGAAGCACACATTGGGCTAGGCGGAAACTTGAACAGCCTTTCGATAGACAGTTGTATCAAAAACATTCCTGTTAAAAATTGTTAAAATATGATGATCCTTCCTCAAGTTATACTTGATAATGTCAGATATGTTTTTGACGTTTTGTGATTCATTTTAACACATATTCTGCTTGTTCTGCGTTTTCCAGGTAGTGCAAAAACAGTTGTTGCATGAGGTAAAAAAATTGAAAGGCCATTTGATGTTTAGTTGTGTCGGGAACGTTATTTTCAAAAATTATTAAAATTGCTTAATTTGTCTTCAAATTACAGTCAAAAATGTCGGGGATGTTTTTTATTGGGACACTGTCTATATACATCTCTATTTCGCCATAAAAATGTCAAAAAGTCTTGAAGCGCTTAACTAAACTAAACTATTTGCCACTTATTTAGCCTATTAATCAATCAAAATATGTGCGCCGTTGTCTGGAGTGGAATAAGTAAATGTTAAGCGAACTTATAGTTCCAGGCACTGGCTTAACCAACACTTATTTCAAAGGTCTGTCGTGAAGCTTATACCCCGTTTACACGGTAAAGCTGGCTCGACGAGCCAGCTCGATGTTTGCTCGATGTTTGCTCGACGTTATTGCTTAACGTTTGCTCGATGTCTGCTCGATGTCTGCTTAATGTTTGTTCGATGTTTGCTTGATGCTTGCTCGATGTTTGCTCAATGTAAACTATGCTTTATACTCCGTTTACACGATCGAGCAAACATCGAGCAAACATTGAGCTGGCTCGTCGAGCTAGCTCGTTGAGCCAGCTTGATCGTGTAAACGGGGTATTATGCTGTCGTTCGTTTGGTCACGCTTGAACGCACCCATGGAGTTATCAGTCCCTTATACCACTGCAAACATAGTGCTAGAGAAAGGCAGTACAAGTGCGTTGGTAAATTTAATAATGTGTATTTTACTGAAATAAACTTACGAAAATATCGAATATTGCGAAGTGTGTGATTTCCGCTCCAGCGCATTACTCGGTTTCGTCAGCGCAGCTTCTACTCATCGGCACCAAATGTGTGGAACAATTTTTTTCTGAACTGAAAAAAACAGTGACATCAATAGACACCGGTTCAAATCAAGCTTTAAGACATATCGTTTTGATCGTGCCTGCTCGTATGTGCTCTTCAGAACCCTGTTCAAAAGGCGCTTTACAAATCAACGTATTGATGTACGAGTACTGGCTGATATTTGTATTTCATCTCGGACACAGGCCTTATAAAGACTGGCTGTATGAACAGGATGAGCATGCGGAGATACTGCAGACATCCATCATTGTCGACGCGGTAAGACGTCACACACTCACTTTCACTCATGCGCACGGGCGTCGTCGTGAAGGGTAGCCCTTTTTCCTACACTATGTTTCCATATCCCAGTTTTGTAAACAGAGACTAAAATGCTGACTTTGTCTCAAAAAACATGATTGAGGTTCTATCAGTTGCTTGTCATAATGTAATTGTATCTTACTTCAGGAAGTTTTCATTGACTTGACGTTAATCGGAATTTTAACGATTAAAATTCTGTAATTCGATAACATTTCGAGCGATTAATTCCGCTCGATTAATCGCCAATTTTTAAAGGTCTGTTAAATAAGATATTACTGTATTTTGTATATCGTCGACGCGCCTGTGTACAGGAATGGACGGATGACTATTTGCACTGGAATCCGGCGAACTATGACAGCGTTCAGCAGATTGTTTTGTCACCTGACAATGTCTGGATCCCCGACATTGGTATTCAGAACAGGTAGCATATACCGGAATTAGATTTCGTACACGAAAATTCTTTTTATACCAAAACGTTTAAGGTTTTAATTAGGTGTGCAGCTAATTGTTTTTTTGGAGTGCCTTTTGGATTCGGGTCGTGTTGATTATGTAACCTTAGCGAACAGTTTTTTTTGGAAAAAAATGAAATTTAACTATTAAGTCATTGGTATAAGAAATACACTCCAGGAAGGCAAGGCATAAAAATATGTAACATAACAACAGCACAAAGAACATTATAGTTGCTTGGCAAATAAAACCTTGCATATTTTAACAGGTACCAACGCTTTGAACAGATAGTCAAAATATTTTAACATTTTTGCCAAATTTTCAGTTATTCTAATTTTATTGCAAGCTATGCTGACGTTCTGTCAACAGAAAACACAGCTATCGCTAAAACGGGCCGACCGTACAGCCTAAATCCGAAGGCCAGCGTTTGACTTCCGGTTGAGGAAAAAGCGATTTTCCAGAGTGAGTACTGTATACACACTATGGTGACTCTGCTACATCAAGCGCGCTACAACGGACGTTAGGATACGAAACGGTAATTTGGAGCACGTGGGTGATGCCGATAGAGACATGGTTACTATTGAAAGCCTACAGGAACTCAAGTCGTCGCACTATCCAACGGTACTATCGCCAACGCCTTACGACGTACGGTTTAACCACAACACATGAGTTACAGAAGACAACGACGACAGACGGACGATACATTGTGCCGAAGACTGGACGAAAACCCGTTGGTTGTATCTGTGGTGATGCAGCGCGACAAACTTCTATCCGAACGAGTACTTCGGTATGTTTCGTGCTCACGTGCATTACACGGGCCGGGTGCGCTGGTGGTTTGGAGGGGTCATGGACACCTCGTGTCATCTGGACGGCACTCTTTTTCCATTCGACTCGCAGTCCTGCTGCATCATCGTACAGAGCTGGGCGTACAGCGAGGCATTTGTCGACCTGCGCAACGCCTCAGACCACGTGCACCTCGACGGATTCAACGACGACAGTACAATACTACTACACACTTTCATTAGTAGTTGTAGTATTGCTAGTAGTAGTAGTAGTAGTAGTAGTATGAGTAGTAGTATTTATTGTTGTTGCTGCTGTTGTCGAGAGATTGGATAATTAGGAGGGAGTGTAACCCCAGTTCTGCTAGGAGTCTTAGGAAGAGCGTTGTAAGCTTTCACACCGGAGGCTCAAGAAAATGAATGTGGTGCGTTCTATTTGTCGTAGAACCCTTTCGGGTAGAAAAAAAAATTCATCCGTTCGTCGACGATTGTTCTGGCGAAAATGAACATACAATCTTAAAAATCAGCCGAAATCTTTAATGAAACATCCTATTAATACCAGATTATAACTACTGTCGTGAGTGTTGGACTACGTGTACGGTCAACTCAGTTTTTCATCCCTCCGGGGTAGGTAAGTTATATTAAGTACCGGTGTGCCTCGCTGGGATTAAGTCGCGGCACATTCACCTGTGTCGGGTGGCATGCAAGTGACGTTCTTTAGAAAAAAAATAATTATCGTTTATCAAATAATTGCCAGCGTGTCTGCTTTATGATACGCTGGGCTCATACATTCTTAGTCATGTGACTTTAATCACAAATTTAACGGTTGAAATTGCATTAATTGTTAACAATTTGTAGGTTAACGACTTAGCGCCTCATTAATCGTTAATTGCCGCAGCTTTCTTTGATAGAAGCATGTCATGTTTCATTGTTTCGCTGAAGCGATCTGGCACCTGGTGTCCAGCGAAGTGAGAAAACACAATGTGGTCTATGAACTGGAGCCTAACGTGAAGTACTCACAGATCGAGTTCATTCTCTATCTGTCTCGCAAGCCGCTTTATTACGTCGTCAACATTGTCATCCCGTGCTGTCTGCTTATCATCATTTCACTCCTGGTCAGTGCACTGCAGCATCGGCTTTTTAGCCGACCATTAACGTCGAGTCTTTGGTACGATGTGTCGTCTGTGGTCTGTCCGTCTGTAACACATGTATTATGGATAAAGGGTACCGGAAAACTTGTTACACGGTTAATATTCCCTGTGTCATGGCTATTCGCATGCAAAATTTCAGCAATCCAGTGGAAGAAAAATTTCAAATTTGACGTTTAACAAAAATAAATCAGAAAAATGTGCTTTTTCCATGGTGATTCCATGCACATGGTGATGGCTGCAGGCAGCAACTTTGCATTCAAAATTGGGGCCAAACCGCTGCAAATAGAGACATATCGCCGTATCGCAGAAACGGTAAGAGATAATAGGCCAAGGTTGCTATTGATCACTAATAGAAAGTTGCATAAGCTTTCATAGGTTGAACGATTTTGCGAAATGTGCATATACCTGTCTTTCTTTTCAGTTTGTCCTTCTTGGACAAATAAACGAGTTTATAGTGGCGGTTAATGTACCGCTAAACACGATCGAGCAAACATCGAGCAGACATCGATCAAACGTAGAGCAAACGTCGAGCAAACATCGAGCAAACATCGAGCAAATGTGAAGCAAGCATAAAGCATAGCCTACATGAAGCAATCATCAAGCAAATATCAAGCAAACATCAAGCGGACATCGAGCAAACGTCGAGCAAACGTCAAGTAGACATTAAACAAACATCGAGCATTATTATATTATGTTAGCTGGACGAGCCATCTCTTTTATCCTGCTTCATCGTGTAAACGGGGTATAATAGCTCAAAAGACGTTTCGCAGGGGCTAGTGTAAGCTGAGGTACAAAATTAAACATGCCCGGCTGTGTTGAACGACAGGTTTTCGTTGCTTTTGCACAGTAAACGATGTCTTTTATATTACCGGTATGTATTGCCAATCGTTACAGGTTTACTGGTTGCCACCAGACTCCGGGGAGAAGCTATCGCTTAGCATGACGGTGTTGTTGGCGTTCTCTGTGTTTTTGTACGTCGTCACTGCGATGACGCCAGCATCGTCGGATAACACGCCTATCATGGGTCTGTCTGTCAGCCAGTCTGTTCAAAAATATTCTAACACAATAATATAAAAATTGCAGTATCTACGACTTAGTGATTTGTATGGGCAATGTACTTTTGTATAATGTGGACTTGCTGAAACCAGGGAAAGCATAAATATCCCAGAATTTTCTCGCTTGTTTGCTATGCTCTCGTTCCACCAAAAGAGTTTTTTGAATCTGAAAATGCACCAAATTTATTTACGACCAAGGACGCCGCTGGAAGAGCACAGGACGCTTCTCATGATGGAAAAATTTAGGGACAAAATTACAATTTTGAGTCCCCGTAATTGTGTCAAAATTTGTCTCTCGGAAAATTGCAACTGCGGCGCCGCGACTGCATGCTGCTGCTGAATGGCCGTGATGTTAGTTGTAAAAAGTGTCTGAGGTGGTAATGGTACTGGTGTAGGTGTATTCGTGATGGTGACGCTGGTACTGTCGACGGTGTCGGTGATATCGTCGGTGTTCGTCGCCCGTATCACTGACGTATCTCGTCCGCTACCGCACGCCCTGCGCGTCCTTGTGTTGCGCTACGCCGTCCGGCTACTATGTGTCACCGCCCCTCCTCTGCACCCGAGTCAATCGGCCACCCACAGCGCTGATAACACGTCGTCCAGCTTCTCCGAACACGGTGTAGTATTAAACAGATTGTTGAAGATCCACGAAAATGTAAAATATTTATTAATTAGGCCTACGAATTACACATATATGGTTGGTAAGAAGTAGGCCCCAGATACCCAAGAAGTACGACTCTTAAGTAAGCGAACGAGTATTTCCAGCTCAGTTATATCCCGTTTACACGATGAAGCTGGCTCGACAAGCTGGCTCGTACAACTGACATATATAATTGCTCGATGTTTGCTCGATCGTGTAAACGGAGTATTAGATAGAAGTCGCTGAACCGCTGCAGAAAGGGGCTCAAAGCTCCGAACCAAAACTTGCACCGCAGTTGCAAATTGCTGCCCCCACCTGGCGAATAGAAATGAGAAACGATTTCGCATTATGTCAAATTACTTTGGACTTGTTACTATTAAAATAATCAATCGTACTCAGACGCTATTGAAATAATCAGTAATGTTTGAATGCTATTTACACAGTTTGGCAATATTTGCTGGTCTGTGGAGACATTTTCCCATTCTAAGTATTAATCATTCGATAGCCACAATGCTGCCAGACCGGGAATGGAACTCACGACCTCTTAATCGTAAATTCAACGTTCGTACCCACTAGATACTTTTACTGACTGTATTAAAATAAAAGTTTACTGTTTTTGAATAGTACATTTTTTTCACCATTCGATAATAAGTTTAAAGGCTCATACAGAGCGGCGTAACTAAACTGAACTGAACTGACATGGTCTAATTTTTTACGAACTGACCAATGGGCAAGCAGTAATTCATTGCAGTAAACGGCGCCGATCCAAAGTAGGATACCGTGATCTAAGCATTATGACGTTAATTTTTTGGCAGACCCACGATGATGTTTCTTAGTTATTTTTTTACATTTTTTGAATGAACGTTAAGGGTTACGGTTAAGGTCAGGTTTGAGGTAAGGGTTAGGTCGATCTTGTTTATTTGCACAACCGTTATTAAAAATTTAAACAGAAAATGGCTGCCGTGTGGTTTTGCATTGTGTTGCAATTTAAAAAAAAAATACTGACAGTTTATGAAGTCGATAAATTTCAAAATAACTGCGCGGTTTCCCATTAAAACATTAAAACTGAATGCAAAGATTTATTATGCGTCTGCTGAGGTACGTCATATTGCTTAAATCAGGGTATCCTACTTTGGACCGGCGCCCAGTATAGCACAGTCTAATGGCGTCGGTGATACGTACGGTGATAGCCTGGTAGGCGTCAACGGCGTCATCCAATTACCCTGTTCGACCATTGGTCAGTTTGTCATGAACTAAGCCGTGTCAATTCAGTTCAGTTACGTCGCTCTGTACGCGCCATATACCCCGTTTGCACGATCGAGCAAACATCGAGCAAACGTCGAGCAAATGCATTCAAAATACACGTGCTAAATGCTCGACGTCTGCTCGACGTTTGCTCGACGTCTGCTTGATGTTTGCTAGCATTCATCCAGCTAGCTCGACGAGCTATGGTAATTAGCATGCTAATTAGGAGGCCGGACGGGTTGTAATTGGAAGGCCTATAGAAAACGTAATCAGCTGTGGGCTAAGTCTAAGCTAACATTTGAGCCAAGGGACGGGGTTCTATCAGTCCTGCTTGATGTCTGCTCGATGTTTGCTCGATCGTGTAAACGGGGTATTAAATACTGCAGGTGGCTCTTCGTCCGCATCGTCGTCGTCTTCGTCGAGTAACGGCAGTAGCAGCGTTGTCAAATTAGCACCTAACAGCAATCCAGTAGCCGGTAGCAGTCAGAAGACCACACGCGATGCCACTCAGACCACCCACAACGACAGTCAGACCGCACAGCGTCATGACACGACGACGACTCACGGTCCTACAGGATGTCCGCACTGCAGGCAGCTGCGACTGCAGATTGACAATGTCATCCGCGAACTACGCAAGGTGACACTGTCTCTAATGTCTTTTGTATGTAGCCTACTACACTGTGTCTCAAAAAAACATCCCCGACATTTTCGACTGTGACTTGAAAAAAAATTATCAGATTTTAATAATTTTTGGTACAATTATTTCTGACACAACTTGTCATCAAAATGATAGTTTTCCACCTCACTTAATGTATGCTTTAGCACCACCTAGGGAAAGCAGATCAAGCGAAATATGTGTTGAAATAAATAGAAAACCTGAAAAACATCCCCAACATTATTGATCGTACCTTGAGTAAAGATTAGCAGATTTTAATAATATATGGTAGAAATATTCCTGACACAGCTGGCTATTAAATAAGTGCTTTAGTTTTCACCTCACCCAACGTTTGCTTTTGCATTAGCTGGAGAAAGCGGACCAAGCATAATACGTGTTAAATGAATGATAAAACGTCGATAAATTCCACCTACCCTAATCTGTTGGCCCCAACAGCCGGTCTGTTACAAGATTTGACTGTCATGCAGCAGTGTGTCTACCAGATGAAGTTTAGAAATGTTTGTAAAGTCAAGAAGCGACTGGTACAGAACTAAAGCCGAACATTATCGATACTGCTGTCAATGAATGGAGAAAGCGTTTCCTTGCCTGTGTTCGCATAGTGGGCAAACACTTCAAGCAGTTTTACTGCAGGCAGTTGAAAAATAGATAACTAAATAAAATGTCAGCCACATTGTCAGAAATGTGACCATAATGTGTTTCTAAGTGTTATGTTAATTAAGCAATCATATCGCATTCGATAAAAAGTGATATTTTGCTGGTTGTGATTTCCCCAGGTAGTGCAGAAACAAACGTTGGGTGAGGTGAGAAAGTGAATGGTTGTTTGAGGGCAAGTTGTGTCAGAAATACTCTTACCAAACATTATCAAAATCTGATAATTTGTTTTCAAGTTACAGTCAAAAATGTCGGGGATGTTTTTGAGACACAGTGTAGATACCGCGCTGTTTCAGTGGGTAAACGGGTGCGCAGTACGAGCTTATACCACTCCAGACAGTGCGGTATCGTACTTGAACCACGCTCGGATCGCACGGACTACACTGTAGTGCGCTTTCTGACGCACGACTGCAGCCGAAAATTGTGTAAACAGCACCATTGCGAGCCAGTGTAAGCTAACTGTGGTTTAAGTCTGGTTCCAGGCATTTAAATATATTGCCATGTCTCAGAAACGGTCCACTCTGTCGCGGGCAGTAGGGGTTATACGTTTGAGTGAAAGGTGGAAAGGAAAGGAGAAGAAAAAGAGAAAAAAGAAAACAGACGAAAAAAAGGAAGAAAAGAAAAAAGAAAAAAAGAAAGGAAAAAGATGGGAAGGGAGGAGAGGAAAAGGAAAGGAAAAGAGAAGGAAAAAAAGAATAGTAGGGGACGTAAGCGGAGAGAAGGGAAGAAAAAGGGAACGAAGCTCCTCCAATTTACATTTCTGGCAGCGCCACTGCAATTTCATTTGCGCCTCTGATTTTACGACACTGAAGGACTAACAGCAAAAGTAAGTAAGAGGCATGGATATCGAAAAAGGTAAATTCTGTAGGTCCAATATTACGCCACGATTTTGTTTGACTTGACTTTTTAGCCAAGGCCACATTTTAAAGATGTGTTTAAACCGACAGCAGTATAATGAACGAAACTGAAATAAATGGCGCAGCGCGCACTTTAGCAACGGAGCTACGTCATTTTATTTCAAATCAGTTCATTTTTGTCATTGTGAACACATTTTAAGGCTAAGGCGTAAAACTAATAGCCAGTTCACACCTACGACCCAACTCAACTCGAATGTCGTCACTGTGTATGCGACATTGCACTGTGTCGCCCTTGTTCTACGGATGGGGGCGCTATTATGTCACAGCAAATGATCCTTACCTTACCTTACCTTACCTCCGGGGTGGGCAAGCTCTTACACCTGCCCAGCGCTGAGGCCGTATCAGTTCAGCCCAATGCGCGTCCCCGAATTTAACCATAAGGTTACAGGCAACTGCTATAAAGCCGTAAACAGCTGTGAAGCCGTAAATAAACAGCTGTGAAGCCATAGTTGGTTGTGAAGCCGAAACCAGCACAAAAGCACTGGTAACGTGAGGCAAATCTGCTCTCACGGGTTTGGTCAGCTCTTAGTTAGCTCCTACTCTCCAGATTTTAGAAATCTTTCGGGTCATCGGTGCAAAGCCCCACCGCCACAACAAGGTGGCTGTAGGGTAAAGACAGCAAATAATACTATGATTTGATTTGATATGATGACGTCATTAGCATTGTGACGTCACGCTGCTGTTTGCTATTTGGCCGGGCAGTTGAGTTGAGTATGTGTCGTAAAATCGTAGATGTATTACACGTTCGAGCAAACATCGAGCATACATCGAGCAAATATGAAGCATGCATAAAGCATAGCTTATACCCGTTTACACGATCAAGCTGGCTCGACGAGCTGCTATATGTTAGCTGGACGAGCCAACTCGATGTTTGCTCGATTCTTGCTCGATGTCTGGTCGACGTTTGCTCAATGTTTGCTTTGACGATTGCTTTGTGTACGCTATGCTTTGTGCTGTAGCGTGCTTCATATTTCCTCGATGTTTGCTCGATCGTGTAAACACAAAACAATCATCAAGCAAACATCGGGCAAACGTCGAGCAAACGTCAAACATCGAGCTGGCTCGTCCAGCTAACACATAGCAGTTCGTCGAGCCAGCTTGACCGTGTAAACGGGGTATTAGCCATAGCACCGATGCGTGACGATGTGTAGATAACCGATCGTCAGGCGGCGCTGGATGAGGGCTCACATAACGCGGCAGAATGGCGAGCAGTCATCTGCGTCATAGATCGTTTGCTGTTCTTGCTCTCCTTCGTCACGTTGCTCGTCGTGGCGCTATGGATGATTGTCGTCAGCGCCGTACGCTCCACCGCCCCACACACCAGATAGCCCTGGCCTAAAATAACCCTTATTCCTGTACTTCGGGTTCCAGTTTGGTGGCGAAAAGTAGGGTCGTGTAGGCACGCGGCACTGGCAGAAATGTTTTTATTTTTTATTTCATGACGTGCTGCGTAATATTACACAACAACTCATAATAGCAGATGAACACACTTTCTTGTAGGCTACCCACGAAAACTGCAAACTACAGGGTGGGTCCATAATAGGTGCGCCCTAACCGTCGTTGTTAGTGCACCAAAGTTCGCCAAATCTTTTTTGTTGAACGTGGAACATTTGTAGAGTAAAGACACTGCAGCACAGCAGACTTAATGCGAGAAGGTTTTTTTTCCAGTAAAAAAAGCACACTAAAAGCTTGCCAGATATTTTTCAGGGTCCAATAAAAATTTTAGGTACAAAGGTTTTATTTAGGGGCGGATAAAAACCGAAAGCGCAGGAATCATTTTAGGCTTAGACCTAGCGTACATGTATAGCGCCTGAACGCATTCTGTTGCGCTAAAGCGTGAAAAAAATCCTCTGCTCTACAGTTGCCGTCTGTCCCGGAAGACCAATTTCCATAAAATACTGGTACTTTTTTGGTGTGCTTCGTAAGTTTTACTAAAATTTTGAAACTGCATCTAGTCTGTTATGCTGCAGTTACTTGTGCCTACTACTTGGTGTGCCGCTTTATTTTTTTACGCGCAAGCGCGTCTTAGCCATCACAGTTCTGTCCGTCTGTCTGTCTGTTCGTCTGTCCGTCACACGAGTGGATCAGTCAAAAACGGTGCAAGCTAGGATCACCAAATCTTTACCGTCGGTTGCCTGGAAGACTCTAGTTTCAGGAACCGTAAAGCTTTTTCATAAATTCGAAAGGATTCGAAAGGGGTCACCTCGAACGACGGCGCTAAATGAGAAGGGGTAGGGAAAATTTGCGATATCCAGCCAATACGGCGTTGGCTCAGCGAGACACGTCACCCCTTCTGGTGAGTACGAGTAAAACACTATAGACACTATAGCCGAGGGTCGTCTGGCGCCCTCTGGCGACTGACTTAGATTTTGTTTTACTGGGCTTTCAAACGTTAGCAGAGCTTTTCTTGTTATGAGCTGTGGTGTAATATTAGTAATTACACGAAATGACATGAAGTGAAAATTTAAACAATATTCACCCCATCCCTACTTTTTGCCAGACTGCAACTGGGAACACAAAAATTTTTAGGCTTAATACATATTAATGTGAAATCGAAGAGTGAAAAACAACAAAACTCTGTCAGTCAATTATTGCTGATTCAAGTTTTTTTAAAGTATGCTCCTCACAATTTTTAACGTTAAACTGTTAAGGGCTACTGTTAGAAGAAAAATTTTCACCCGAGTCATGCAGTAGCAACAATGCGGGGACTGCGGGTTCTAGCTTGCCTCTTATTTAAATTTAGATAATATCCAGGTTCTATACATTAATTTTCCGGTTGCTCATTGTTTGTGCACGCGGTAGGCTCTGGAGCACACGTTAAACATTCAGTAATACCCCGTTTACACGATCGAGCAAACATCGAGCAAACGTAGAGCAAATGTATTCAAAATACACGTGCTAATTGCTCGAAGTTTGCTCGACGTCTGCTCGATGTTTGCTGGCATTCATCCAACTAGCTGAACGAGCTATGGTAATTAGAATGCTAATTAGGAGAGCGGGCGGGTTGTAATTGGAAGGCTTATATAACACATAATCAGCTGTGAGCTAAGCGTAGGCCTACATTTGAGCCAGGCTGCGGGTTCCATCAGGCCTGCTTGATGTTTGCTCGATCGTGTAAACGGGGTATAACGGTCTGCCTAAACGCCGCAGATCACCACAGATCAGACGAGATGGCAGAGTTGGTTAGGGTTAGGGTTAGGAGTAGTGAATGTCATCTCAGCTGATCTGTGGTGATCTGTGCATGGTTTAGGCAGACCCTTCAGCAATCGTACAGTAAACGCATCGAAGCCCATCAGAAGACAGGCGTAATTTACGTGGCATATCAGTCTTATTCCCGTGATTCATTATAGAAAGTCCCTACATTACTTTGTTCTCATGATCCACTGAAGGCGAGGTGAAACTCGTCGCCGTTCACTGAGCTTCTTCAAAATCGACGTGAAAATATTATATTTATGTACGCGTTGTAGTGATTGCTAACAGTAATCTCCTTCGTCTGAAAACTGCAGCTTTCTGCCACGCCCTCTGCTCTCTCAACGCACGAAGATGCTGAGTAGTAGCCATAGATGTAAAAACATTTTTAATTTTGTAAAAAAGTTTAAAACACATGTTTTATGTTTTTTTTTAATTTTTAATGTTTTTTTAATATCTTTTGTGTTCTTTTTATTTTAAAATGTTTTGTCTGTTTTTTTTAAATGTTAATGTCGTGTTTTTTGTTTTTGTTGAAACAAACGTAAAAAATCACAAATGTGATTTATTTTTCATGGGCAAATTGCGTTCAGCTGTTTTTGATCTGTACATTCAGTACATTCCGGTTCTTAGTCTTTACAAATGGTAGGTTTTTGTTTTTAGTTACTTGAGTTAGATATTTGTGCGTGTATAATGGCGAAAAAAGTAGCGATTGGAAACATCTGCAGTTTAGTGTTTTTTATTTATGTTTATTTATAATGTTTTGTAATAATAAAAGTTTTAAAAAAACATGTTTTTATGTTTTCTTTTATTTGCAAATCAATTTTTTGACATCTGTGGTAACAGCATAAAAAGCAGGGCTAAAAATTGATCGGAAAGAACCTAAGTGTTTATGTTTTTAAAAAAACTTAAAAACGTCAAAGTCCGATTTATAGGCTTTTAAGTTTTATTGGGTGTTGTGAAATTAATTACATATCATATTTTATGTCATATTTTAATCTTGATTTTTGATAACTTTATCTTGCTATAATTTGTAGAAAAACAAAGTGATTATGTGACGAACGAGGAGTATAGGCCTACGATGTTTTTGCACGGTGTTTATTAGACACTAAACCAAAATATCGGTAAACTTAAAAACCTTTGAAAAAACTTTAAAACCTAAAAAAAATTTTTAAACCTAAGTTTCTTTCAGCTCTGCCTAATAATGATAAGCTAGAAGACGGAGAATCGTCGATGTCGTTTCAAGTGTGATCGAGTGATGCCGCAGCGCAGTAGATGACTGAAGCAACTATCCCCTGCAGTTAGTAGCGTGTCGTGCATCTGATGATGTCGCGCAGAATCACCGACGTCGAGGTCGATGTAGCACGGCGCCTGGGCGCAATCCAGAAGGACCACTTCCAGTGCGGCCGAGTCGATGACAGCCTGGTGGAGCTGAGTGTAGACCTGCAGCTTGTAGGACTGGATGCGTCGTGACAGCGTCAGCAGCTGGCGTGCCACGCGCTCGTCCACTCGACTCAGCGCCAGCTGATTCACACACAGGCACCACACCAACCGGCAGCATACTGTGTACTGTGTCGATGTCGTGTCACTTCTTTTGTTGCAAATAAATATTACACCCGTGGCAGGGGGCATGGAAGCAGGAGGCAAGGGGCAATTGTTCATCCTAAGTTTCTGGCTGTCTAATATTGTCGAAAAAAATGCTTCGCGCGTTTTAGCCATGGTCTGAGCGTCTGTCCGTCTGTCTGTCCGTCCGTCCGTCACACTGCTGTATTGTGTCAAAACGGTGCAAGCTAAGATCACGAAATCTTTACCGTGGCTGCCACAAGGCCTCTAGTTTATCGTGACAAAATTTCGTGCCCCTGGGATTGGGGGTTACCCTCGAACGAGGGCATCAAAAAGGGGTACCCCTCTAAAAACGTCATTTTGCCGTTATTGGCTCATATAGTGTGAAAACGGTTGCAGATAGGTACATAGGCCTATATGTTGCTTATCATAACAAGCACTGGTGACAGGTTTTATTGGTGTTAACATCGATGGCCTTAAATGACCTCAAACCCCATAATATGGGTTGTAGTGTTTTTTTGCGATTTCCGACTGAGACACACATTGTAAAAGTGATTGCGCCGAAGTGGCCGGAGATGGACCTGGACAAGCTGCGTATGATATTTTTTGCATGTAGAACGTACATTTTTAAGAATCTAAGTTATAGTAAGTTTCGATCTCTTAAATTCAAAAAGTCTTTATACGGAGGCTTGTTATTTGAGTACTCTTTCGAGATGCATTAATCTTATTGCTGTAGGCCTACACTGACTGCCAAAGTGGCAGGACCGCTGCTATCGCGCGTTACGCCCCTGTACTGTGTCATGACATCTTGCCATTTTTGCTGCAAAAAAACTTAGACCTACGTACCCTGGGTCAACTCAGCCTGGCCATCCCTCCATGGGTAGGCGAAACCAGTACCGGATGCGATGCGCTAGCCTGCAGTTGCAGCAGCAGCAGCTATAAAGTATTGCATGGCGTGTTTGTTTATACTCGCGAGCAGATCGTGACGTAACAGGCAAGGTAATACACTGCGTCGTAGCGCAGCATGCATAAAGCCTATGCCTAGCAGCCAGGAACGTGCGTAAATATAGCAAATCAACATCACATCCAGTCGCATTATCGTCACCGTAGTGCCGACTTCTATCCTACGCAGCATTTCGACCGTGGCCCTTCGCACCTCTACAGTTAGCAACGTAGCTGAACTCATGTATAGGCCTATTAGGGGTAGCGAGATTAATTGGGGTCAAACGCCAAAGGCGCGAGGATCGAGGGTGGGATGTGGGCGACCCTCTCCTAAACTTTTGTTGCAGGCGGTAGTTTTTGCAGTAAAACTAATAAAATTTGCACCCGTTACATGCATTCTCAGGGTTTTTCATGACCAAAAATATGCGGCCGCCCCAGACATTGCAGATATTTAACGAGGGAAGGGTAGCCAAAGTGTGGAAGGAATAAAGTTCGGAGTTTCCCTTGTTAACAGATCAACTGTCTCGATCGCTAGCATGGACACAGACGTCATGTAAGATGAGCGAGTTTGGCGACCTTGCAAGCAGCATTTAAGCTTAGATCTGGCAATTAATTGAGCATGGTAAAGCCCAAATTCCATTACGCCGACTTTCACCGAAACTTCCCCGCGGGGAAGTTTCGGTGAAGTTTCGGTGAAAGTCGGCGACACAAATCACGAAAGTCGCGGATACAAACGATGAAAGTCGCGGACACAAATCATGAAGTTTCGGACTTTCAGCCATCTCGACATGGTTGCGACAAAGTCCGTGACAAGTCCGTAACAAACCCGTTTGTGTCGCTCTAATGGAATTTGGGAACGAGCACGACACGACACGACACGACAAACAAACTTCGGCACGCTGACCAATCACGCATTAGCTAAATATGACGTCATTGTTTAGGCCTACTTAGTTGAGATAGGCGGGGCGAACAACAGAGATGTTGATTTATTGTTGTTTTTTGTTATTTTTTTCGTATACGTGAAGAAATCCAACTGATGTTAGTGTCTTACAGTCCAGGTGTTTTGAAAATAGTGTAGCAGAATATGCTTTCTCTGCGATTTTTGCGTCAATGCTGCGCTTAACTGTGACGCACAGCTTAGCATCAAGCAACGAAACTTATAGTTACCTTATAAGCTTATAATTTGGGCTATCATAACGTCTTCCTCCTCTGATGACATCATAATTCATATTTTATTTTAATATCTAAAATCAGACGACAGGAGTACATGGTGCTGTGAATTTCCACAAAATCTATTTTTAGTCGCCGACTTTCATGATTTCATGGTCGGCGACAAAGTCCGCGGACTTTCGTGATTTGTCTCGGCGACAAAGTCTGTGGACTTTGTCGCCGACAAAGTCCGCGGACTTTTATATATACATCTTTATTCATCGAAGAAACGATAGAGATTAATACATACGCACATGCAGGCAATTAACAACAGGAAAAGAAAAATAAATAAATAAACACACATGCGTAATAATAATAGTACTAACAATAACCACTATTTGACATTGATGCCATAATCTACAAAGCTGCCCCCGCAGGTGGC
>Ga0056128_1000392_pt1 | contig 37871 bp, 23 predicted proteins | sample WorMetLIZISLAND2_FD_71113 | JGI IMG/M metagenome (GOLD analysis project Ga0056128, IMG submission 71113) | Marine gutless worms symbiont microbial communities from Max Planck institute for Marine Microbiology, Germany - Olavius geniculatus... ... | reverse complement strand
GCTTGATCTGCTTTCCCTAGGTAGTGCAGAAGCATACAATGGGTGAGGTGGGAAACTGAATGGTCATTTGATGGCAAGTTGTGTCAGGAATATTTGTGCCAGAAATTATTAAAATTTGATGTTGGTTTTCAAGATACAGTTGAAAATGTCGGGGATGTTTTTTTGGGACACAGTGTAGTTTGACTTTGACCATCCTTGGCAATATTTGATGACTTTTTGTGTTTAATCCTGCAGATAAGAAGCAACGGCTAAGTTTTTGCCAAAAAAGATCCGCATTACAAGACGAGAGGTCGCGGTTAAACTTCCGCCAGTTAAACTATGACATTTGTAACCACAAATAATGCTGGACTTATAGGCAGCCTATATTTCAGCAACTTGTGAAAGCAGAAAAGATAACGAGTCGCCGTTACAAATAGCAATCTAACTAACGTCATGTTTTACAAGACAAGAGCAAAAAGTTATATCAGACAGTTGGAGCTTGTTATGCTTCAGTTTTTTTTTTCGCAGACAAGGCGGCAAGAATGATAATTAGACATTGTGTATTATGCTTATCTCGCGACCTGGAACGCTATTAGGCCTATCTGGCGTTTGGTGGTTCGAATCCTGAATCCGCGGTTTAACATAAAGCTCGATTTCCAGCACAGCGTAAGGTCGTAAGGATTACGCAATGCAACGCAAGACTGAACAGAAAATGTTGGACGTTGGGACATGGTCTTGAGGAACGTCGAGTTCTGCGTGACAAAAAGAGCGTCGTGTTGCACTGGTGTTAAATTGCAACGCGCGTGTACGCCTATGCTGTGATAACTGTAAAAAATGCAAATGGTATTTTGCATTTCATTCACGCTTAGGTAACAGCGACTACGACTGTTAGCAGTTTAACACTGCAAAATAGCACAGTTCACGTCTGAATTAGTGGTGCGACTAAACGGTTTTTAATTAGATTATTGACATTTAATTACATGCACTTACTGAATCTAGGGCCTATTTTCTGAGTCCCAGCCTCCCAGGCCTATACACCGTCAGCTTGCTCGTCGCATTTTGGCAGAGAAATTGTTTGACATATTGACATTTTGACGTCATTGATAATCCTGGTATCGCTATCCCATTTTTTGCTCGTAATTTTGCACCATTTGCAGAAAGAATAATTTGCATTATTTTCTAACAAGCAGCTGCGAATTGCCGACAGAGAAGATACGGGTGCTCGTTTTTATTTTTGCTCATAAGTTGCTCGATAACAGAGATTTTTAGCTCCACATTTCGTATTTAGAGAAGGCGGAAAATTCACCATTCCGATATTCGGGTTGGTGGCGTGGCGTAGCGGTAACGCGTTTCATCATTCTGATTAGCGAAGTTACTGTACGCCGGGCCGGGTTAGTACTTGGACCGGTGACAGCACGCGGGCAGGTAAACCATCTCGGTATAGCGGCCTAGGTCAACTCAGCCTTCCATCCCTCAGAGGTAGGTAAATCGAGTACCGGCCTATCTGGCTGGAGTTAAGGCGGGGCGCGTTCACCTATGTCGGGTGGCAGGTAACACTGTGTGATCCTATACGGCAGGTGACGCTCCGTAGCTCTGAGATGGGCTTCCCAGAAAAAGCTGTACGCTTTTAACCTTAATTTAAAAACGAAATTAAAATTAGGAGCAGCCATAATCTCCTCTGTCGGAAAATTTCCTGCCCCTTGCTTTCTCAACCCAAGACGCCGTCGCTGCTGCTACTGATGCTGACGCTGATCGGGTTTCATCGTCAACAGTTCATCGACATTAGGGCGACGCATCAACCCGTCCATCCGGGGCCATAATTACAACCTTCTGTCTGCTGTCAGACTCCGAATCCGAATCACGCCCGGTGTCCCATTGTAGGATTGCCCCCGCCCAGAAAAATGTCTTCCCGCGGCCGACAATTTACAGGCAAAAATCCGCCCCGCCGGCGGCCGCCCGGGCGGTACGGATTTTTACTGGTAAATTGTCGACTGGGGGAGACTTTTCTGGGGCGATCCTATGATAGGGAGACTTTTTATGGACCGGCAATATCTTAATAATGGGGAGACATGTGAAATCCGTGATTATTTCTCCCCGGGCGGATTTTTCATGGGGAGACATTTTAATGTGACACCGGAATTAGCTGTAACAGCGCGGGATAGAGGCATCGGTCCCACAGAGTCATTCCCTGCTACCATGTTGACGACCCCGGTGCCTGTGTCACGTGACCCCGGCCACCATCGCAGTCATGGAGGCAGCGATGAGTCGAAAAGTAGGGTATGGGCCTACTACGCAGAAGCGAAATATTGCTTTCAGGGGGTTTGCGCCACTCAGTCATTTCTGCGTTCGTTATGTCACAGATAACATTGCTGTTTTTAATCGCTCGTTTGTATTTTTTCGGTATTCTTTCTCTTTAGTAGCTTTGCTTTTAGTTTCCGGAGTATTACGCGCGTTTGTCATATTTTTAAAATAAAATACTGTGCGTTACAGGGTTGCGTTTGTTTTTTTTCTATTTCGTCATTTGCTTGACTTATACAGAACCTGTAGGCCTAATGCATGCAGCTCTCAGACTGTGACAATAAACTATAGAATAAATAGGGGGCCTAAGTCAATTGACGAAACATAATAATTGCGCTTTAGAGCTTTAGCGTTACCGATAAGCCTAATAACAGTCCACGAGATTGAAAATCTCTGTCTCGTATTTATTCCGCCTTCATTTGCTTGGAATCTTAGCTTTTTACGTCACTGTCTCAGCTGAACAAGATGCTCTCAACTATCTGAACTAATTTCGGGAGTTACACGGCATCCTACTCATAAAGTCAAGCATAATTAAGTTGAGGTTAAAATCAGATGTGTACAGCGCCATAAAACCTGATATAAGAAAGAGATATACGCGTATATACCCGGCTGCGTATCCCCACAAATTACATTACCGAAATTGCATTAACCCCCGCCCGTACGCCGACCGTCACGTAGCACCGTAGCACCAGATAACTGTTTTCCCAGGGCGGATCCGTTAGCCCAGGGCCTTTCCGCTCCCGTCTTTTAGCCCCTCCGTACTATACAATAATGTAATCGTTTAACCCCTTAAACGCCTCCCAGTATCAATTTCACGAGGCTACAGGAGAAATTCGTATTCATTCTACTGATTAACTGCAGTTACAGCGACGCGGTTGACCGTGATTTAAAGACAGAAAAATAACACTGTTCCTCGTAAAAAAAGCAGTGGCTTTTATTCCCCCAAATCTGGAATCGAAATCGGGCGCAACTTCCCCCCCCACAGTTTTGGGCTCAGGTTCCCCCAATTTTTGATCCAAGTTTTACCCTTTATTTGGGTTTCTTCCCCCTCTAGAGAGAAAGTTCTGTTAACGGAGTAGTTTTTCCAGTGAAAATAGGAGGGGAAAAATTTCATCTACAACCTTATCAAACCCCCTATTTTTCACTGGGTGCAAGCTGCGCCCACCAGGTATGGGGATAGAAGCCACTGTGAATAAGATTACAAAATTGCAATGCATGCAGAGATATGCCGATGGTGAAAATTACTTTTTGCTTTCGACCATAATTTAACGGCCAATCACAGCTACGACGCCGACGCGATTCAACTCAGCTCAACTGTCGCGACCCATTAACTTATCGAAATTAGTCGCGTCGTAGACCTGTGTTAATTGTTAATGAGGCAACGCCTATACGCGTGCGACCTAAAACCTGAAAAAATCGCATACATGCGAATCGCACATGCTACGCCTCGCCTATAAAGCGAAGAGTTTGCCACTCGCTTATAATTATATCGTGGCCAAAGCGTCGTTTAAATCGACTTGCCACAATCACTAACACCTCGATTCTCGAGTTTTCAATAATTGCCTGCGGTGACGCCGGTTTCTCGCTTGCCCCACACGGGCAGTTTCACTAATTACTGGACAGTGGACACTAGTTTATTTTCATGCTATACGTCGAAAACTCGAAGTACGCTTTCTAAACCTACGTAGTCACTTCACATAGCAAGAGCACGCAGGTTTTGTGGCGTTAGTAAAATAACTAAATATTTTTCACCGCATCTTATTATCTTTGTTAATGATTAATCTCTCGCTTTCCAAAGTTCGCGTTAAGGTCATTAAATTTAGTTCTCGAAGAAGACTAGAATTCGCAGAAGAGGCATTAATATTAATGAGGTCACTTACCGACGGAGAGTGTGGACACGTAAACCACCTGTTGTGATAATACGCAGAGCAATGAATGTAACAGCTTACAGAACTCTGTTTCTCTCATTCGGTCGAAGTTTTCTTGAGGCTTGGGCCTGTCGAAGAAGTCGCACGCCGCGATAGCGCGAACTGCAGCCTAGTGATGGGCGGTAAACCGATTACCGATAACAGACAGTAGGCCTACCGCGCTAACTAATGACACTTTGCGGACCGACTGTTCACTGACAGAAAAAATGGCGATTATTCTAACTGCACTTTAGTCAGAAACTTTTGTACATAGTCCTTTTTTGTTTGCCCTGAAAACAAAATCTATTTTCTGCACTGCGCGTCGCTGTACGGTTTATATTTGTTTATTTAAAGTCTACACCATCTCGTTTGCAATAAACGCCTAAAAATAACAATTTTAGTATTTTTACTATGGCGTATGGCTTCCTACTGGCTTTGTTATTCTCCTCATTCAATTCAACGTGGAGTGATTATTAACATGTTCTTTAGAGTGTAGGCCACAAGGCCTACAGCAAGTTAAAGCTACAATTTCAGTCTTTGCAGGTGTGTTATGGCCAAAGATTCACATTTATTGCGAAACCTAAGCCTCGTGGTTTACAAATCTCATATCGTATTTTCGCCACGCAGACGACGTAACAGTAACAGTACGAAATTATCGTTGTGCAATTGTCGAAGCCGCGCATCTCATAATCTCGTCAGTCTCCGCAACAGGCGAGAGCGCCGCCGAGAGCCAGGCCTGTGAGGCTGCGACTGTCAATCACTGCTGCTGCTATCACTGAGGAGTGAGGCGATAGTTTGCCGCTATATACGACAACCGAATGACTTTGGACCGACATACAACTGGGTTGGTCACGCACGTTCAGTGTCTTACTGGCCCTTGGGGTCTGCCAAAATATCGAGTACACCCCTGAGACGGACCTCGTAGAGTAAGACTATGACAGTTGATAGATACGAGTACGTAATACTTAAAAGTGATTTATCGTTGTGTAGTTTAAGGCTTAAGCCTTAGCCGTAGCACAACGTGCACATAAAATTTTCACTGCATAGAAGATACATTTGAAACCTTTTAGTTTCGACCTCCTAGGTTCAAGTAGGCCTAGTTCTGCGTACGGAGGCCTCAAATCTGTGCACTCCTTCAAAACGCATTATCTTTTTATTGCACGCTGTACACTGATTGCCTAGGTGGCAGAACCAATGCTGTCGCGCATCACGTGAGCTTTTCTCAAATTACTTGTTTTCTGCCAATGCAATCGAGCTTTGCCTCCACTAAAGAAAGTTATATACTATGTTCTAGCATCGAGCGCAAACAGTATAATCGGGCGGACACGTGTAGTCTTTGAACCTCTAATGTCTTTCTAGTATGACCGAATTAAGAAGACCTCGATTTGTTTTAAAATGTCACCGTGTCTGTTATTGCACGTTGGATCTCGAATTACTCAAGTGGGACGACAAACGCCAGTTGGAAGCTAATGTTAAGACACAACAAATCAGTCAGCATAGAGTCGCCGGTGTCGGCCGTGATGCATGATGGGAACGGGAACCTGTCTTTGATGCGACGTCAATCGACAGAGGAGACGAAGCGGAACCTACCAGGCACGAACGAACGAATGAAGGAAAGAATGAAGCACGGTGCGCGGTGCATATATGAGCGGGAACGAACGAGGTAATCGAAACCAGATATACGACACGACGACATCCTGGACTTCTGGTCCAAGGCTCCCATGCCGCCAACGCACCGTCGAGATGACTTCACTACTTCAGTGAGACGACTTGGCGAAGAATGCGTAGAGATGGGCATATCAGAACGAATATGATCGACGTACACTGTCCTTCGCGAGAGGCGCTACTCTTCATTTCCTTAACCCACGACCACGCACAAGTTTCAGACCAATGTGTTCGCGTGTTGTCGTCCCATCTCTCGCCGGTAGGCCTCCTCATTGCGACTATGAATGGCCGGGCTGCGTGGACCTGGAAAATACAAAAGAATTGATTCGGAGAAAGTCTGAACCCACGCCGAGAGCCAGGCGTTTTACTCTTGCATGTCGATGCGAATCGTCGTAGGTGAATAAATATTCAATTTCCAAACCTTTTCCCGATCGCGAACCGAACAGTTACGAATATGTAGCCGATGCCGTGCCGATTCTTTATTGAACCACGTGCATGTACGTCACCTCTAACCAAATTTTCCCGCAGTCTGCTCATACCTTTCTGAGTAATCTTGTGGACAAGCGGACAGTATAGAAACAGCAGATTAATAAATAGCCACTTTTTTATCTCTCTCTTACCTACTGCGTTCGCTCAGTGATGCTCCGTCCGTTACTTATTTCTGGCTGGTGTTGTTCTCAGTTCGATGCAGAATTACTCGATCAGCCCATCACTGATTATCGATAGGGCGACGACCCTTCTCTAGCAGCGTGGCACCAGGCCGGGGACCCTGTACGTCGTCATCACGTCCAAGCACCGGCAGCAGACTGACGATGAGTGTCTGTCTCCAGGGACCAGACCAAATCCTGATCTACCTACGACATACAGCAGATTGTGGGACGATTGGTGCACTGGGCGCCAGGAGGACGGGAGGGCTAATGCTAGGAGAATACTTATAATAGTTCAGTGGTAAACAGTAGCTGTTCGAAGGAAACCAATCGCAAAGCTACAGAGCCTCATCTGCCATATTGGATCACACAGTATTACCTGCCACTCCACACAGGTGAATACGCCACGCCAAAACCCTAGCCAAACCGGCAGGTACTCTATTTAGTCGGATTTATCTCCGCCGGAGAGATGGTAGGCGGAGTTGACCTTGATCTAGTTTTATTAGTTAATTCCTGCAGCTAACGGATGGCTAGAGCCTAGAAGTGCAAACTAACTGCAGACAGACTGACAGAGTTAGAACGAGAGCCGGACATTCCTTCCCCTGGGCCTGTCAACCGCTGACGTTTCCCACCTCGAACACTTCCCCCGCCCGGACGTTTCCCTCCTGCTTTTTGAGTGCTTAGGACGTTTCCCTCTTAGACCAATAACAACATATTATCAAAGTCAGCGCCAAGCCTGAGCAGAAATTTCTTGCAACACCAAAAGCAACTCTGCAACTCTGCTTTTGAAGTCTCGTCGACGTTGAGTATTTTTCAAACACAATGAGTCTTAGTAGGCGCGTGTGCGCGACGATTATTAACAGCAATTAGGGATGTAGGCCCTAGGCCTACGCGCCCACGACTCGACTCGATACAGACTAAACCAAGAGAGTATAGAAGTAGTTAACGCACATATTTTTTTACGTACGCTACATAAAGAAAGCAAAATTCGATAAATTTCAGACACTCCTTGCTGTGGCAAACACTGCGCTTTGAGTAGCATTTTGACGTCGCTGTCCGCTGTTCTTGAGAAGTTGAGAATTGAGTCTTCTTAAGACTTGCCTTTTGTTTGACATATAGGCCTTTAATTTAGACCTATTAATGATAACACAAGTGTATTTGATGTTTGCTGCATTCTTTCACCATGCGGACACTAAAAGTTACGCCATATCTAGCGCTCGATCGATTTTCATGTAACAGTATAGGGAGAAACGTCCGGGGTGCCACCGATCAGGGGGGACGTCCGGGGGGAACATGTCCAAGGGGAAAATGTTCTACACCCGTTAGAACTTACTGGCCACCTATATGACAAGAACCAAGTCCAGGTCTGCAGTAGGCCTATATTTTCTGCTTTCGCCCAGACCGCACGAAGCGGCATTAAGACCGAATTCTAGTACTTTTACAGAAACTTACCCCGCCGCTTCAGGTCCGGCGACGGGCGGGGGATCCAGGAGTCCCCCAGCCCCCAACATGATGACCCATGAGATTCGCGCAAATCCGAGTTTTTTTGAATAGATGAAGAGGGGGTAGCGGTAGTAAATCGACAGCTGCTCGACCTAGACCCGCAGCTGTGAAAACCTGGCGCCACACCTGCGTGGCTTCAGTGCGCGAATCGATTATCTTATCAGTCACAAAATCAACGGAAGCGCGTGGATCGTCTCAATACCATACAACACCACGCCTCCAGACAACACGACACGAACCCCAGTCATTAGTGGCCAATCATCTCTCAATGCAAGCGTCCTACACGTAGGCTAAATAGACGACGACGACGACGACGTTATGTTTATGATTGCTTTCTGCGTCGCGAGTAAACAAACCAGGGACGGCCCAGTTTTTCAGAGCTAGGTGGTCCAGTTAGGTCGAATTATATGGTTGTCGATTCACTGCCGCTACCCCACCACCGCCCTTCGCTCATCCCAAAGAGCTCGGATTTGCGCAGATCTCATGGGTCGCCTTGGTGGCGGCTGGGGTGGATCCGGACTCCTGGACTCCCAGCCCGCCGCCGCCGCCCCTGAAACAAACGACAGGCACATGAGATGACAACACTTTCAGCTTTCCGTGCGAACGTACGTGGGAGATAGGGGATCGAGGCCAATAAAAACTGGGGTGGCCAAGACATTTTGTTAGGGCGGAGTGCGTACTTTTTTCGGTGTTCCACAAATGGATTGACACGTTTATTGCCACAACTACAAAACGACAATGTAATACGTACAGTACTGTAACAAGAAGCCCAGCTGTCGTTAGGATAGCTGACCGCACTGGTTGTCAATGATCTTCAAGGTCATCCAAAGTCAATGATTTTTATGTCATTTAAAAGTCAATACGCCACTTCCTATTAGTGATTAATAGTAACCTAGGATGCACCCATCATTTTTCCCGAGAAATGGCCAGTTTTCCGTTGAAAACGCACATTTTCCCTACCCTTTCATTCAACCCCCAATTTGAAAATGTTTCCTTTGGAGTAGATCGCTGAAATTTTGCATGCACACACACGGCTAATTAGCCGTGTGTGTAAAACTGGAACAAGTTTTCTCCCTACGACCTATCTGTTGGCCAGGGTACACAGTGGCATAGCCAGAAATTTCAATTGGGGGCCTCGATTCCCTTTACTCACCTCCCCTTTTCCCTTTTGTCCCTTTCCTTTCTCCCCTCTCCTTTTATATCCCTCTCCTCCCTTCCCGTGCCCTACCCTAGCTTCCCTCCCCTTCCCTTCCCTTTGAAGTAGGACCCTAAAATCCCGCTAGGGAGCGCTGTGAGCTCCCCCATCGGGGTCTGTGGCGGAGCCCCAGCCGAAATCGAATTGGGTGCATCTTAGCTTTAAAAGATGAGATCTGGTGGCAACAATTTTAATAATTTTCCCGAAATTGAACAGACCAAATTTTCAAACTTTGTGCAGTTTATACGAATGCTTATGTTTTGTCTAGAAAATTGGGGGTGGCTTGGGCCCCTGGGCCCCTTGGCCACGCCACTGAGGGTACATCCGTTACTGATAGACCGACGGACGGACGACGACAACCATAGCCAATAGAGCCCGACCGTTACTCAAGTATACGGTCGGCTAATAAAACAGTATACAAATCTACCACTTTTCGACACAAAAATCACAAGAAACCCAGTGAAGATGCATAGACAGTGCCTACTACGAGCCGGGGGGGGGAAGGTTTGCACGTTCCAGGAAGAGACGCGATTTAGTGTGCATATACGACAAGTTTTTGGCAGAAAGAAGCAAGATACGATACGACAATGCGAGAATGACGGTGATGAAAAAAAAACAAAAAAATAACTTTATAAGAAGGTACTTAATTGCAATTAATAGCCTTAGCCTAGGTACAGAAACTGCAATCAAACAGTTCAACAAACCAAGCGGTAAAAACATCCCTCAGCAATTTTAACGATCATTCCTCCGGTAAAAACCAGAACTGCGGTTCGATAAGCCAACTCGTTTATTTGGGACATAGCTCCGACTTCAGAAAGGTGTTTTACTTGCGATATTTTTCTTCTGCTTCTTCAGCCAGATAACCAGCTGTTTTGTGCAGAAATTTCTTTCACATCGAAAGAGTTTAAGGCACTAAACACTCGGTCTTAACACTAGAAAGTTTTAGCTGTAAGTAAATTTTACGATCTATATTAAGGAGTTTTCTTTACAGTTGGTTTATTGCGTTTCGTCGTCAGTCGCCAGAAGGCGCAGCCAGTTTCGCTCAGCTGTTTGTTTACTTATTTAGTTTCGTTCGTAAAGGGTGGGGCTTCACTTCTCGACGTTCGTGTGTCGTCACCGCTGATGTTTCCACGTCCGAAAAGTGCGTGAACGAATGTTATTTTCTTGCTTATATCGTACAAAGTACTCCCGCCAGTTCTGCTGTCAGCCGTTTGACATATTTGCTGCGATTTGGAGCCTGTAAGTGGTGAAATAAATATCCCCGCTATGCTGAAACCCTAACATAACGACACGGCACTTGTGGGTGACGTTATACCCGTGACTGCCTATAAAATACGAAGTGTTCGCCGAAACTGCGAAGCCGACTGCGTTTAAAGTGCTTAATATAAGTGCAAAAATCAATGTCTATATTGTACCAGCTGTCGAAAAGGGACACTGTAAAAATTGATATGCCCGTGATTATCGGCTATGGGTATTAAGCGGATGTGACAGCTGGTAAAAGGCGGATAAAATCTGCGGACGCTAAATGCGGATGTGTGGGTAAAAGACGGATGTGCGGATAACAGTTGTTACGTACATTACCAGTCATGAAAGTTGTTGAGTTTTTTAATCATTCACTCAGTAATTAACTGCTCAGCGGACGCTCTATAGGTGGCAGTCATTTGAAGTCTGCCGCTGTGAATTTCTTCACAGTTTACACTCTGCAGAGGCCTAAACAATAGTCTAATTTCTGATCGCTGATTCGTCTAGGCATTTACTCAGAAAACAATGGTCTGCTTTGTCACTTGACAATGACAACGTACAACGACGACGACGCGCAATAATGTACGACAAAGTGCGATGTCGACGTATATCGCGCAGAGAAGATATACGATGATGACATGGGATGACGATGATGCACGATGGGTATGACGACGCACGACAATGCACGACGAAGACGTAAGGTGCATTCTCAATGCGCGCGTTTTAACATGCATGGACGATCTCAAATGTATCTGCTATTCTAGGATGAGGTATAGCGCTTGGATTAGGGCTTTATTAAACAGTCAATTGAGATCGTTCACGCACGTTAACGTTTGCAGTGAGCACGCACCGGTAGGCCTACAGTGACGTCATGCGATGACAAGTGACAACGGATAATGACAACGATGACTGCTGAGTGCAGCAAGAAGTTACTATTGTAAAGCCAGATTTGCCAACTTTTTTTTATTTTGCCAACTTTCGATTTTAAATTGCAACGATATGCAAAGTACACTAATTTTAATAACGTGCTAGTCATAAAGCATGGCGCCCAAATGTCCGGCGCGCAAAGGCCCTAAGTTAATGCATGGTTATAGACTGCTTATTGGTCCAGAGGTGTTGCTGAGTACGATGGGTAAAATGCGGATGTCCTCCGTGTCGACATCCGTCTTTTACCCGTTGCCATATCTGCAGATCTGCAGATCTGCACATCCGCCTTTTACCATCATCCGTGATTATCATTATTCCCAGCAGTGGCTGTTTTCAGAGCTGCCTAAATATCTGTCTTCAGTATTGTAATATTGTTGCTATAATACATTGCAGTGCATTTTCAGACATGATTCAGTATTTTAGTGCACTCATTGTTCAGTAACTGATGTTACTAGTTATATTTATCACACAGCTGATTAATAACAGCTTTCAGTGAATGCCATGTCTAGAGAGCCGACAGTCGGCTCTCTAGGCTGCGTACTAGAGGGCCGACAGTCGACCGTTCACTGTCATAAGAGACTGTATCATGGGTTGGCAGTATGAGAACCCATCATGCTGGTGCAGACAGAGGTCCTCACGGCAGCTAGCCACTGATGAGATCAACCTTAGCAAAGTATCACGCCTTCATACCAGTCGGCCAGTCAAGCCTGGCAGCACTAGATTTGAATTCATAACCAATTTTGCAACCTTAGTTTGGGTGTTCATCTATGGCTATATAATTGTATGAAATATCCTTAAATTTGCACGCTAAAATTTAAAGCTCTAACAAAACTGAATAAGCTGCAATAACTTCCCCTAACCATAATTCTTAACACTAATCCTGACCACAACCCTAGTCTTATCTATCATAAGGTAAACACTAACCCTAAACACTATCGCCACTTTTCTAATCTATGCCTAATGCTGGTGGCTGCTGCTGTCGGCCCTCTAGGCTGCGTACTAGAGGGCCGACTGTCGGCTCTCTAGACTCTTGGTTCAATGAATGATGTTGCTTGCATATGCAGTTGATTGGATCACAGTGTAGCACGGTAGTGCGTAACACTGTTCTAAGGATGACTATCAAAGTCAATGGGAAACCTCAGATTTTGGGCACCTGAAGCTGTCAAGCCCCTGAATCAATTGACTTGAAATTTGACTTGGATGATTACGTCAGCGGTGGGAGCCTGAGTACCAAAAATAATATAAATCGGCGAAGCAGGGGCGGCTGGGCAAAGGGGTGAAATATAATGTTCAACTGGGTTATTTAAAAAAAAATTTTTAATACTTTTCTTGCCAAGCTTTGGCAAGCATATTTTTGGGAGTATTGCCACATTTTTTTTGCACTGGATGATGTGTTTCGGTGGGGATTGACTTCCTATGGCATCTCAGCATTCATCTTTAATATTTTCCCTTTCTAATCCCCCAAAACTGCAAATTTTAGGCTCATTTTCGGACTTTGAAAAATTTCGACTGAAAATGCTTAACAATAGAGATGCTCATCTACAAACTACCCTTAATCATCGTCGTAGCCTCACAAAAGATGCATAATGAATAGGCAACGTGACACGTAGCATGCACAGTGAACTTTTGGGTTTTAGCCTAGGCAAATGCAAGTTTGAGGCTTTATATCTCCCTAACAGTGCAAGATAGATGCATGGTCGCAATGGAGCACCCATAGGAAGTCGACCCTTGGGAATCGAATTGTCACGTGACCGATGACGTCACTTGACCCCAAAAGGTCAAGGTCGTTCCCCAATTATCTTTGAGGTGCCATATCTCCATAACGGTGCAAGATAGATGCATGGGCACAATGGACCACCCATAGGAAGTCGCCCACTGCGAGTTGAATGGTCACATGATTGGGTCGGGTCACATTATTACTTTTAACTCATGGTTAAATTTGCTAATAAAACAGCAAATATAGACATAAAAAACTCACCAGTTTACACTACTGTGTCAGGGCGTCCAAGTCACACATCCAAAACAGCAGAAATCATTTTACTAGGACACAGAGTGATAGAACGGTGAACTGGCTGCCCTTACAAACCCATGTGACGTGACCCCATTTAACCTTTTCCACTCCTGCATTATCTTGTGAGCCAATAAAAGTAGTCAGTGCAAATGTGATACCAATATTTTCCAGCTTATTAAATGTATCGCTGGTCCGTAGCTAAAAAGAGTTAAAATGGAAAAAAGAGTTGAACCTCTTTTGGAAGACTGGTTATATACGGGCATGTAGTTGTACGGTACCTTAATCACCATGGGCTGTAGGTCATTTATTCATGCAGATAGCAGAAATCATGATTTTGTCAGTTTCTCCACACCTCGCATGTCATGAATCACTTAAATTTAATCTTCATCTTATCAACCACAAAACTCACGATCACGAACGAACATTTCAAGATAAAGAATGAAATTTATCCACAATGTTTCTTGCCACTTGTGTGCGCAAAGACTTTGTGTGTTCAATGCTTACTTTACTTGAGAAAAAAGGAACGTGTCATTCGATAAGTATTGATGGTGAAAGCCTTTAGGTTTAATGTAGGGCCTATTCATTGGGTACTTGTTTATTACAAATTTACAATAGATGTAACTTATTAATATTAATGTAACGTTAAGCTGTATGAAAATTATAGGAGTTAGGACAAAAGGATTTCATTCCTGCTAAGGAGGCAGCCGACTCCATACAAGGTACAGTGTAGAATTTCAATTTCACACATTTATTGGCTTACGGGATAAGGCGGGAGTGCGAAAGGTTAAATGGGGTCACGTCACATGGATTTGTATGGGCAGCCGGTTCATCGTTCTATCACTCTATGTCCTAGTAAAATGATTTCTGCTGTTTTGGATGTGTGACTTGGACGAACTTGCACAGTAGTGTAAACTGGTAAGTTTTTTTATATTTAATAAAAGCAAGACGTTCTGTTTCATTGTATCTGCAGGTGGCTGACGAAATTTCTTGCTCGTGACATCATTGTATATCAGTGAAACCCGCCCCTTGGGATGGATCTGCAGACGTTTCTGATCAGCGTTGGAATTTTTGTGGTTCTAGCACTCCTGATCTGGCTGATCACGTCACTGACGGTGCGCGAGCGGCCGTTCGAGGAACGTCTGGAAGAACAGCGCAAGATGGAACAAGAACTCCTGCGCATTGGCGGCGGCAAGCAAGCCGGCGCAAAGAAAGAGAAACCGAAGAAGAACAAGAAGAAGCTGAAAGGTGGTGCCAACGGTTTTGAGATGGCAGGCGGCGTTGGCGAGAAAGGGGTGGAAAATATCAGCAAGACGAAGACGACAAAGATGGTGGAGTTGGAACTTGATCCGGAGGTGATTGAAACTTCCCTTAGTGAGCCACCGGTGAACATCTTTGACAAGAGGCGCAGGTCGTCGACGTCGGGCACCAAGCCTGGGTCACCGACGACCTCCGCGATGAGGCCGATCCTTGTGAACAGAGAGGAAAAGAGCCAGGTCCACCAGAGGCCGGAGAATGCACAGACGGAGCTGTTTCACCGCCACGTTCACAAGGACGAGGTGGAACTGAAGCATGATCGAGAGGGAAAGAAGGTTGACGTCCAGCAGCAGCAAAAGGCTGCCACTGCAGCTGCTGCTGTCAACGGTTTCCATGCTGAGCTCGATGATCATTCGGCAGTAGTTAACAGAGGCCCAGTCGAGCAGGCTAAGGCACCAGCTGCTGCGCCAAAGTCGAGGAAACATCGTGCAGAGTTAGATAATACGTCGCTGAGTGACGCAGGTGGTTTGTCCTCATTGTCCAGTGTGACTAACGTACCAACTGAGGCTCACTTCCCAGCTGAACGACAGACGAAGAGAAAAACGGTTTCTAACGATGTTATGGTTTCAGGTACAGTTGTCAGTGCTGTTTATCGTTACCAGGTATTTTTTCTGGAAACCTCATAACCGCTGGTTTACTGCGGAAAGTGTATTGCTCATGAAAATCTACATCAGCAATGTTTTTTTAAAAAAAAATTTGTGATTATCATACTGTGTTCTGCGCTGTAAAGGGCATCAGGTGGGCTTGTTGAAACAGTTTAAGTGGTTTACCACTGTGGACCCACATAAACCGGGGCTATCTTCTAAAATGAGCTAATAAAAACAGTTGAATGTGAGAGTAAGGGCCACTGAGGGGTTGTTGCCCGTAACCTAGCAAGCGCTAGTACTGGTATACATAAATATCTTAGCACATAAATATATCATAGATGGTGTTTTAAATTGACACTGGTGTGATTTTACAATATAGGACAACATTACATTCTGTCTTCTGTTAAATTTTTTAATAGAAATTTTGTCGTAAAATTTGTTTCTACATGTGATTATGTAATATTGGCAATGCCAGGCTGCAGTCCGAGTGTTGAGAATTTGCTGGAGATGTTGGAGAAAGCAAAACTGAATGACGAGGATATGATTCAGCTGATTAACGGACTTGTCGGCAAGCTGCACGATGATGATCTGAAACATAGTGCTATGTGGACTCAGGTGAACTTAAGTCAAAGTTATAAATGACACAGTGTAGTCATAAATGGTGATTGCAGTCTCGGGAATCTGAATCCTAGCATCCCAGCCGGCCATTTTTTTCAATCCTGAATCTTGGGATTAGCTGCGTTCCAGTGAGATTACCTGGATTTTGGGATTACTGGTACCAAAAATTGGCTAAATAATGCTCTTCATCTAGATCCTGAGATTAATATATCAATCCTAGGATTGCAGTTGCTAGTCGTAAACTGTTGGTTTTGGGTATGTGAATAGAATGCAGCCTGTAAAAAGTCCGTTTGGCATTTGTGTGTGTTTGAAAATAAAGAACTTAAAGAACTTATCTCATGGTTGTCATGTAGAAGGTCTGTCATGTGTAGTCTTTTTTAATTATGGGAAACACACCGAGGAGCTACAGAGCATCACCTGCCATATACGACCACAGTGATACTTATCATCCAGCACAGGTGAATGTGCACTGCCTTAACCCTAGCCAAACAGGTTGGTACTTGATTTGTCTACCCCAGAGGGATGGAAGGCTGAGTTGACCTTAGTATTGGTTATAAGCAACATAGCTAAGTTTTTCCCATATTGAACTGTGATTTCACTGATCTGTTGCTGTTGTCATTCATTAGTATACTTCATAGTGTTGGTCACTGTCGAATAGCGTAAAAGGCACCTGAATGAGATTATATATGTTACTGTTATGTCGTAAATTATTTGTTTATTAATATAAGGTTTAGATTAGAATCGGCAGATTGTGTTTTTCATACTGTTGTTACGGTTTCACACTGGCAGAGGTCGGTTGGTTTCGGTTTGGTTTTGGGGAAAAATCCGCAGTTTTGGTTCTGTACGGTTCATTTTTCTCATCAACACTAAAACCGCTCAGCCTGTCCCACCGCGGCGGGCGACGGGCGTACGCATACTAGCAACGGTCACTGCACAGCCAAGACATTAGAGCTGCTTCTTTGATTGAAACCGAAAAACCGAAACCGTCAATACACAGCCTAGAACCGCGGTTTCGATAGGGTTCGATATTGCTGTAAAATCGCGGTTTCGGTGCCGATTTCGATAACCGTAACAGCACTAGTCTTTCATGTGTTCTGCGTTGAAGGATAATGACGGACAATCGGCAGTTCTGCTGAGACAGCTGGAAAACAAGAAACGAGAAGTAGATGAAGGTTAATAAGTGATTTTTTGCTGCTAGAACAATTTGTAAAAATTTACTTCTGCTGGACTTATTTAACCCGTAAAAGTTGCTTGTAATCCATACTGGCCTGAGCATCCCATGTAGGTTCAGGGAGCTATAGTATAAGCCAGACCAGTTTTCTGGTTGGATGGCATAGAAAGCACTTAGATCAGATTTTCTGCAAGTCGGTTCGTTAGTTTGTGTCTTCTTGAATTTTTTTATCCGTTTATATTATGTTTGTCGGTACAAGGACTTATAATATTGTTTTTTAGGTTTTTTTGGTATAGTTTGATTTGCTCTTGAAGTTCATTGTTGGTATAAGTGCCTATGATGTCTTTCAATGTCCTTTCTTCGAAATGATTTATAGTGTGTCCAGTGGGATGTAAAGCTAAGTCGCCCAACTCATTTCATGCCTAGGCTTGCAATTTTCCGACAGACACTGCGAATTTTGGATGGAGTTTTGACAGACAGCTGAAAATTTCCCACAGGGAAGATAATTGGATGCTCGAAATTTTAATTTCACCCTTTATTGTGGGTTTTAAGCCCCGAATTCTGCATTTTAGGTAATTTTCTGGCAAGAAAGAGATTGTTTTAATGATTCTTTTGAGAGCCAGAAATTTTGCCTCTGCCCTGATGCCACCGTATGTGTGCGTTTTCAACTGGACGTGTGTGACATTGTGCAGAGAAGCAGCGCGCTCTGGTCGCTGCTGATAAGATGAAGGAATTGCAACTGGAGCTGGCCGAGACTCGACAGAAACTGACAAACCTTGCCAAGCAGAACACTGACCAACTGACCAGCCAGGTTCTATACCTTGTGGCTTATAAGAGGTGTAACAGTAGGGTGTCAGACTTATGATCACGAGGTTGTGGGTTCGACTCCCAGTTAGATCACTATGAAAGGCTCACTATTGGTACTTGGATGGGTAACTATCTGCAGACAGGTAAACCATCTCAATGTATAACCAACACTGAGGCCAACTTAGCCTTCTATCCCTCTGGGGTAGGTTAATCGAGTACTGGCTTGTCTGACTGGAGTTGAGGTGGGGGCGCATTCACTTATGTTGGGTGGCAGCTAATACTGTGTGATCCCATATGGCAGGTGATGTTCCTTAGCTTTCTTATGGTTTTCCATTAAGAATACACCACTTTTACTTTTTTCATCTTTCTTACTGTGAGGCTGTAAAATGCTACTTAAAAGGGGTGGCCACAGGTGCTTAAAAGTTATTAAAATTTTTTTTATATCCTAGAAAGTTTTTGTAAACCAGACTGGGTCTTCAAAGTTGTTGAATTTTAGTTCTTCACAAATCCTCGTAACCGCAACGTAACTGTTATTTCTGCATAGTGCCGTAAATTTCTTAACGTTTTGTGGTAGAAAAACAAACAAATTATTACTTGAACCTTGTTTTGCTTTAGTTTATTAAATAGGAGTTGCTGACAGCAAATATTGCTAAAATTTACTTGATTACTCGAAGTTAATTTCTTTTCATTTGTTTTGTATTTTGGCATCAGTATTGGGCAAATCATTAACTGAATATTGTTTTGCTTTAGTTTATTAAAGATAACAACTACCAGAAGTTGAATTGTGCAGTTTTTGTGGTTTTTCTGACTCCAAAAATGTTTTCAAAATAATTGATGCTGCTTTATAGCGACATCTTAAGATGCAGTATTTTAACTTGACGTTTTTAGGTGGGTCTTTTTAAGTCATTTTGGCTGTTTTGTTGTTGTATGTGTCTTAAAATCATTATTCAGCGTTCTCACACCTTTTGGAAAGTCGTGGATTTTTTTCTTGAAAATTCCATGACTTGGAAAGTTTTGGAAAATCACTTTGGTTGTGGAAAGTCCTGGAAATTAAAGTCTAAGATCCTGGTAAGTGCTGGAGAAAATGTCTTTGAAATCACGCATTTTTAATAGGTTCAAATAAAATCTTTTTTTTTGCTTGCTTTGCTTGCAGGTTTCTTGTAGTCACCAACTTTTAAATTTGTAGTGTTAGTACATTATATCTAAACATTTGTGGACTACAAAAAGGACCTGGAAAATTTTTCATGCCAGTCCTGCAAAGTCCTGGATTTTTTTTCTTAGTAAAACAGTGGGAACTCTGATTATTCACGTTTCGGCTAGATATTGTACTGCGCTATTGGAATTTGTGTAACTGGCATGCTACATGTGCGTTATTGTTGTTTTTATTATCATTATTAATTTGCTGTTATTCTGTTTATTCAGCGTCAGGATCACGCCAATCTGACAAACCGTCTTCAGCAGAAGGATGCAGCGGTGAACGTGCTTCATTCACAGGTGGAGACGCTGAAAGCACAGTTGAGTGAAGGTCATGCGGAGCTACAGAGACTGAAGTCCGAGAACGCCATGTTGCTGACCAAGTCACAGTAAGGCGGCACTTATGATTATGGATGGTGTCATAAGATTTATCTTAAGATTTGTCTATCGTAAGATTTGTCTTAAGACCATCACAACTCCAAAGTTAAGACGACTTAAGGTCATCTTATGACATGTCATGAGTAAATGTGCAACAAGATCTCACACAAAATTTCAAGATTTTTGTTCTTAGACCTGTCTTAAGTGTAAGTGCTCTGTGAATTAGATAGTTGACCTAAGATGACTGACTGTCAGTGTGAAAATTGTCTTAAGATTATCTTAGGATCTTCTGTGAATTCTTAGTTAGGTCATCTGTATGATAGTAATGGGAGGTTTTATATTTTTACTGTGTTTCCTCCACTTTTATTTTGTTATTTTTTTTCTAATTTTCACTTTTTATTTGAAACTGGACAGCAGACCAATTTGGGGCAAGGATGACTTTGTCTGGAATGAATTGACACCAAATTTCAGGGGATCCGTTGAGGTTTTTTGGTGGAAGGGGCAGTAATAGCTGTTGGATTCAGCATTGCTTTAATTGATTCAGTCTCGCTTTGTAGTCTAGTGGTCGGCATGTCTGACTTGTGATTGTCAGTTCCCTGATTTAAGAACTCTGGGCAAGTTGTTTACACAGATGTGACACTGTCACCAAGCAGTGTGATTCGGTACTGGTCCAATCGCCAGGAACATAATGGCTGTATGTGGGAGAGGTTTGGCCTATTATTCATATAACTGAGTTTAGTGCCGGCTTAGATGCAGAGATGAGCACCGATCTCGAAGTTGCAAAGCTGCAAGAGATCATGCTGATAGTAGGGATTGCTTATGTTTTTGTGTTTGTTTATATTTATAGCCAATGTTATATGCCTATTATTATAGTCAAACAGACTGAATTTTTGCACATTTTTTTATCTGCAAAACTGGTTTTGGATATTTTAAACTGTTAAGGAAATACACATTTGATGCAGGCGTCATCTATCAGTGTTTCTTCTAATAATTTAGGACACATGAAAATTCCAAAACACATCAATTCGGGCTCTTTGAAAAATGCGTTTGAACCAGAACCAGATATAATCCGCTCTGCTGGGTTTTTCCAGAAAAAGCCCAAGTTGTTTTCTAAATCCCAGATGCGGAAAGCTTTGTCAGTGGTGTAGCTGGAAATGTGAGTTGAGGGTCTTTGCCTTTTTTTCTTTCGCTTTCTCCTTTTTCCCCGCTCCTTGTTTTTTCCTCCCTTTTTTCTTCCTTTTTTTCACTGTTCGTTTTTTTCTCCTTTTCTGTTCCCTGTCCTCCCCTTCTCTTTTTTCTCTTTTTTCTCACCTTTTTCCCTCCCGTTAGAACTAGGGTCTTGAGCTTTGGACCCAGTCAAAATCAAATTTGGTACAATCATAGCCTTAAAATGTATGAGATCTGGTGGCGACAATGTTAATTAATTATTGCTCTGAGTCGTAGTATTTTTTTTAACAACAAGTTAGATTGGGGGCCCAATCCCTGCTTCCTTGTTTACTCCCGTGCACTTTATGCTGTGCAGGCTGCTGTCGAGTTCAGAGGCAAAGATCGAGGAGCTTCAGCAGACAATCAAAGTGATGGATGATGCATTGAAGGGTAATGCGATGTCCACCAACGCACTGGAGAATTCCAAGAAGAACCTCGAGGCCAAGGTGAAGATGTATGAGGACAAGGTGCTGCACCTTGAGAACAGTCTGGTGAGAGAGACAGAAGCTTACTGTTAATAAAATGATAATAAAAATGATACTGATGTTAATTATTATAATATGGTATTACAACTATTATAAGTGGAGTGTGTTACTAATCTGGGCCAAAGAATCAGTAACGTTTATGGTGACGATAGAGTGGCTTAGTTTTTATTCAGGGGATTTCTGTGATTTAACTTTTTTACTCAATGCTTTTGCATGACTTAATAACTCCGGTAATAAATAATATTTTTAGACGAAATTTGGTGATCGCTCAGCAATTTATTTGGGATTAAGTGTACAAAATTGTCTCCTGATTTGATCAGATTTGACGTTTTTATTTTACGATGCCTAGGGGGGGTAACTTTTTTCCTTACACAGTGAAGTAGTACTAGTATTAGTAGTAGTAGTATTGTAGTAGTAATTCTTAGTGGAGTCACCTTGAATCAGACTCTGTTTTACCATGCACACTTAACAAAGTCACCAAAGTTAGTACTTGTAATAATCTGCTCAGGTTGCTGTTTGGATCATCATGGGGAGCGTTTGCTACTACCCTAAGGATGTCAGCTTTGGATTTCTGCTACTCCACTGCAGAATACTGTGCCCCAGTCTGGGCCAGATCACTTCACTAAACTGATTGGTGTCCAGCCGAATAGATTCATGCGCATTGTCTCTGGAACTCTGCACAACACCTCTTCTATGGCCGTTAGTCTTTAGCCATATCACTCCCCTCTCACATCTGGCAAATGCCAGCAACATATCAACTTCTCAGTAAGATCAGGTTTTCGACTGTCACTCTGCCCCTGATATCAGACATAGAGTCCCATTTTGTAGTAGTAGTTTTAGTAGTATTACTAGTAGTAGTAGCAGTAAGGGTGGTAGTCATAGTGGTCGTAGTAGTTATGCCTAATTGTAATTGTAATCATAGTTGCTGATGTTATACGCAGCGTGAGGCTCAACTGCGTGCTCAGAGATGCGCCGATCTCGATCGTATTTCAGCGTCGGCTTCGAGACTTGAGAAAGAACTTGCCGGCAAAACTGACGAATTGAAGGCTGCAAACAACCAGCTGCATGTATGTCACTTTTCTGTTACTTAGATGTCTTCTCTAAATATTCTCTATCCAGTAATTATGTTATTTACATGTTTCGGGTCTCTGTGTTTTTTAAACAATGTGCTGCGTGAATCTAACAGCTGCTGCAGTCAAGTAAGGAAGTGGTTTGATTTTGGCGATGATCTAAATTTTTCACAGCCAATTTTAGATTATCTGTGATTCTTTACTAGTACTAGATAGGATGTAAAATGAGACTGTTTGGAATACTTCTCTTGCTGCACCAAATTTGGAGGTTTTTTCGCAAATGCAGTTTACATGTACAAGGGTCGTTTGATAAATAAGTTACAAAGCAGTGTCATTCTGTTAGTTTTCCAAGTATTAAAAATCTGAAATATACATTTTGTAGGCAATTTAATTCTGAGTACCGTCTGTGAGTTTTATGACAATGACGTCACTGTGACGTCATTCATAAACATTAAATACGGTGGCAATGTTGTCACTGAAATTTTTTCATACTAAACAGTGCGCCGTTATTGTATTTTTAATCATCAAAAAATTGCTACACATGTTCAGAATAAAATTCCCTGCAAAACTTATATTTCAGATTTTTTAGATTTGGCAAACCAGCAGGTTTGCACTGTTTTATAACTTATTTATCGGACGACTCTCGTAATACATACTAGCTGTCAACATGATGTGGGATAATAAGAGTAATTGTGTTGAGATGTTGTGACCGATTGTCTGACGTAGGACATGAGTCGTCTCAAGTCGGACGTTGAAGGACGTCTGCGACTGGCTGAAACTCAGATTACGGAGCTCGCAAACTCTGTTCGGCAGAAGGATGCTGACCTACAGGTGGCCATCACACTGCATCGGTCATCAACAGTCATAGGGCCGATTGTTTCATGCATGGGTTAGGGTTAACCATAAGGTGTGGTGTTTCGTGCCATTGTTTGACATGGAACAATGTACGTGATGTTAACCCGAGAGTTGAAGTTAACTTCTGGGGCCAAATTATCGAAACTTTTCTCAGATATTTTCCAAAGATCTTTCTATGTCAGATGTTTTAGGAATTCCAAAGAAGTTTTCTTTTTCAAATTTTCCACGCCTTTCTTTGCGTTTCCAAAGAATTTCTTCTTTTCTTATCTTTTTAAACTAGTTCAACTAATCAGATGTGCTTATACCGACCATGTGATGTAATCGCCTTAGTTTGAAAACTTCTTTCGCAAACTTCTTATCTTGGCACGTCCACTGGAAATGCATTTTACACACCGCTTTATTGTTTAAATGGACCAAACGCCAATCATGCTCTTTGTTGATTTTACCGCAGTGTTACGCAAATAACCTATGATGTCACATATGACATTTAAGCTAAGTGTCAACATTGTGTACTTTTTTGCAAATTTCGTTTTATTACACAGCTTTCTCCGTGTAGGACAAGGTTAGTGCTTTCCTACATATTTGCTTAAATTCTTCCTAAGATGTTTCCAAAGAGGTTTCGAAAATTGCAAACCTTTTCTCAAAATCTTCTTTGGAAGATCTACTCATATTCTTCCAAAAACATTTTCCAAAAAAGTTTTAAAAATCCTCATGTTTTCTTTGGAAAAGAAGTCTTCCAAAGATCTTCCTAAGAAGTTTCGAAAATTTGGCCCTGGTTACCAAATTCACGAGAACCTCCTAAGCATGGAACAGTTGTCCCTTGGCTCATCGGAAAGACTTAGTTGTTTTGGCAGTCTTTCACACTTTGTGCCTAATTAGGGTTTATTATGCGTCACTTTGCTAACTTTTTTCTGAAAAGCAGTAGAATACGTTTAGTTTATACGCTCATTCTGCATCGTTTTTAGCAGTCAAAATATTACAGCCACCAGCGGTAGCATTAAGTAGAGTGTAATTGTTATACTGTTATAGCTCTGTATGGTGTGTGAATATCAATATTACAAAGATGCATCACTCTCGACAATTGTGGAGCTGTTGGATTATAATTAGTTAGTTCATTTCGGTTAATACACTTCAAAACAAAATTTCTTTGAGGTTATCTGTTGCGTAAGCGTGGCCAAAAAGATGAGTTTTCAGCTGAGCTCTGAATTGTCTGTGATTATGACTGATAGTCCGAGAGCGCAGATCCTCAGGCGGACTGTGACTGATCTGCTCAGATATATAACTGTTAATCGTTTTACACGATCTAAGGCCATGTGTTTGCTAGACAATGAAAGTACAGCTCTCCGAGGCAATGGCTGAACTAAACACCGTGAAAGAAGCGGCAGCCACTTCGGAATTTGTCAGCGGCAATACTGCAGCTCCAGAGTATGTGCTCTGCTTGATTCCTTTGAGCCATGGTTTACCCCGTAAGTAAGTTTTTAGTAGCGGGAGATTGTTGTGTCGGTTAACATGCAATGACGAGGCCAGTGATGAAGCTGCAATGACTTTCCGCTTTACGATTGAGTTAGTGAATCAAGAAAGAATAAGTAAGGTGCAGTGGGCAACTTAATACCAATTAGCATCATTTAGGCATTTGGTTGCACAAGCTTTGCATCATAATTCATTTTTGTGGTTGCTATTTGCAGAGCTGCTAAAATAACCAGATGTGCATAGTTTTCCGGGAGATGTCGAATGGCGAATGGTAAATTTCTGCAGGCATCTTTCATGTACTGGCTTTATGGACTTTTCTATTTTGGAATTTTTTTTCAGATTTATCAAATTTCCATCGAAGACTCACTATTACAAGCCAGGTATCATTTTTCTCAAGCCACCAGTATCAATTTATGCATTGGAATAATGTCAGTCAATGGTAGTTTACAATAGAAATTCTACAGATGCCTGATTTCATTGTTTGACTTTAACCATTGTGCAGCTCTTTAAATTGCCCTTATTCATTGCTATAAGGTTTATATGTTTTTCTGTAGGGGCAAAGCTTCACAATCTGTTACACAAACTGACACTACACCACCGGCAATGGTACAGTATTTGCAGTTGATAACTTAATTATTAGAACTCTGCTATTGCATAATAACTAGTCATTTGTGATAATATAAGTCAGAGGTGGTTTATATATTTTGTTATGCTTTGATCTGTTGCAATAGATACTGCTTGTCCAGTTCTATTTGTAGGCTTGCAGTAAATACTTAGTTGATATCGAATCAATAAAGTAAGATAAAATAGTAGCGGTTAATAACCACAATCAATCACAGTGTATTAACTTGTGGCTCACTGTTTACATTTATTTCATGGCAAGTTCCATACTGAAGGGTTGTTGCTGATACAAAGATTAATAATTTTGTGCATATTGTTTCGAGATGTTCGTCAGATAGAGATTATTATTACGCGCGATAGCAGAATGCTTCGCACTTCTTAGCCATGGCCTGGGTGTCTGTCTGTCTGTCTGTCTGTCCATCACACTCGTGAGCTGTATGAAAATGGTGCAAGCTAGGATCACAAAATCTTCACCATGGGCTGCCTCAAGGTCTCTAGTTTTTCATGACAAAATTTTTTGCTCCTGGGTGTGCGGTTTCCCTCGAACGAGGGTGTCAAATTGGGCTACCCCTTAGAAAGTGGTTATTTTGCTGCAATTATCTCGCGTAGCAAGAAAGTGGTTGCAGATAGGCACAGACATGCTGCTTATCGTAACAAGCAGTAGTGACAAGCTTTTTATAGGTGTCAACGTTGATGACCCTGAATGACCTTGAACCCCAAAAATAGGGCTTTTGGTGAATTTTTTTTGCAATTTCTGGCTGCAACACACATTTTAAGAGTAAATTGTGCCGAAATGGCTGGAGATGGACCTGGAAAACCTGGGTATGACATTTTTAGCATAGAACATACATTTTTAAGAATTTTAAGTTTCGATCTCTTAAATTCAAGGAGTCTTTGTACGGAGGCCTAAAATTTAAGTACTCTTTCATGATGCATTAATATCTTATTGCAGTGGGCCTACACTGATTGCCAAAGTGGCAGGACCGCTGCTGTTGCGCGTCACGTGAGCTTTGCTCAGATTACTTGTCATTGTTGTCGTGAGTATCGAGAATTAGTTCACCAGTAAATAGTAGTGTTTTCATCATTGGAGTGGCGGGAAGGTTATATCTCTATGTGCTGATGTGTACACTTGGAATTCCAAACTCTTTTTTAAAACCAGAGGATTCTCGGTTTCAGTTCAGTTCAATACAATATTTTATGTTTGCCTTGTTCTAATGGCAAAAGCTATCGCAAATGTGCTGGTTCACGCCAGGCTCTGCAGAATAGTTTAGTCTTCAGCTGGCAACAGAATGAAGATGTTGCTGCCAAGTCACGAACAGGTGTCGGTAATGAGTTCCATGCTGTGCAGAAACTGCATGCTGCGTGGTCCATACCATCTCGGCCAAGAATGGCTTTAGATGCCGTCTCATTCTAGTTCAGTTGGCCAACTGAGCATGTTTTATGGGGTTTTTTGTTGCGTTTAGCGTACTTTATAAAATTATAAAAGTTACTTGGTTGTATGACAGTCTGCGGATGCTGAGCTGAAGATGCAGACTATGAAAGCTGATCTTGACAAAGCAGAGACAGAGTTGCAACTGAAGACATCAGAATTGGACAGACTGGTGGATGAACTTAACACATTGAAACACGACACTGAAGTATGTTGTTACTGCTGCCAGTAGTAGTAGTAGTAGTAGTATCAGCAATAGCAGTAGCAGTGATCATTTTCATTGTGGTAGTAGTAATTGTAGTTGTTGTTAGAACTGATGACGTCAAAGTTGGACATGGACAGATCGATGGATGAGCTTAACACATTGAAACACGACACTGAGATATGGTACCGTTAGTTGTAGTAAAACTAGTAGTAGTAGTAGTAGTTGTTGTTGTTGTTACAAGTAAAAACATCAGAGTTGGACAGGCTGAAGGCGAACTTAGCACAGACACTAAAGTATGCTACTTTTAGTTTTTGCTTAACTGGCTAATCATTATTGTTGTGCAGTACATTGTATAGCCAGGCGGATTGCCACAGGGACATTGGCTGCACAGTATTTCAGCACCAGGCTAACATATTTTTCTAGTTAGATCATCTAATATCTAATGATATGAAATAGAATGACCACAAACCTAGACTATTTAGGAATTCTGTGAACCTGCAAAACTTAGTGAATTGTGTGCAGCCACAGATTGTAGTGAACAAAAGAGTTTCCCCAGATGCAGTGTAAAAATGCTCTCAGATACATTTGCATCAAGGGCTTTGCCCCAAACCTTGGTGGGGAGCTTAGTGCAACCCCGGATTACCATTATTACAATTACTTTTTGTTGCAGTAGCCTATGGGCAAGTACGTTTATGACTTTGGAACAGCTGGAATACTGGGGAAATCTTTCTCTTACTTCGTGATTACCCTGTAAAAGGTTACTGAATATAATCCATTTTGCGTTGCACTGTTGCTGCGTAGAGTCTGCGTGAACGTGCTGACCAAAGCGAGGAGATGAACAACAGATTGATGGAGCTGACTGCGAGGCTGAATAGTGCCGAGTCATTGTGCAGTGAAAACGAGGCTGCGCTAGCTACTGCCGAGTCGGCACATAAACAGGCCGAGTCAGACCGTGCCCAGGTTGATGGCTTTGTAGACTATTTTAAAACTTTTAAGTAATTGTGACACTGCTTAAATACTTAGACACTTTTTTTCGTTGTATTCTGTTTTTGTGGGCAGGTTTTCGTTTTTTCGTCGACTCAATATCATTAGTTCCTGTAATAGTTTTTGAGTTGTGGATAATCGGTGTACCCTTCACTTATCTCTAGTACTTAACTCAATTACATTTCCTTTGGCCTCTTTCTTTCCTTTTTCCCTGGTTATTTCTGATACTTAGACAGTAGACAGTATTTAATGGCAATTATTTAAGTACTTTGAAGCAGTATTTGATATTTGTGTTAAAAATTATAAATATTGACTGCAGCGCTGTTTCCATGTGTCAGTCAGTGTTGACCAGTAGCAGGTATTTTGTGCAATAAGTGGAAAATTTTAGCATATACTTTGTGATTTTACTGCTTATTTACGCCTGAATACAAGTGGTTGTCATTCTGCGATATTGTTCTGCTATATTTAAATGCGTTGAGTTTTGTGTTTAAATACTTGGTAAATATTTGTGTATTTAAGTGCATTATAAATACTTTGTACATTCAAGGTATTTGCATAGTATTTCAATATTTACTGTTTCCAGTATTGTTTTGAGCATCATCACTAAGTTGTTACATTTTTTCTCTGTTACCATGTTAACTCATGAACTCCTGCACTGAGATTAATGAAATTTTGCATAAATGTAAACCTCAAAAATTGCGAGAAACCTATTGAATTTCAAGGTCAGACGTCGGAAGTCACAGGACCGGATTTTCGGATACTTTGCCATTGTGACATACTGCCTTGCTGCTAGTTGCTGCTGGCTATTGGCCAACGCTGACGTCATTGCTATAAATATCACAGCATGCCACGGTGGCCACTGTGTCAGCCTTAACCTTGCACTAGGCTTGACTGTCTAGTTGTAGCACGTATCTGTTGATAATGTTTAAATACTGTGTAAGTTTAAGGTATTTGTATCGTATTGTAATATTTGTAGTGAGTTTTTGTCACAACGCTGCACAGGTTGAGGAGAACCTGCGACAGAAAGAATCCGAGCTCGCTGAGATGGAGACACGGCTTCGCGACAAGGAATCGGAACATGCACAGCTTCATGAGAAAGAATCCGACCTCGCTGAGGTGGAAACGCAGCTTCATGGGAAGGAGTCGGAGCTTGCGCAGATGGAGACGCGGCTCAATGAAAAAGATTCCCAGCTTGCACAGTTGGACACGCGGCTTCGCGAGAAAGAATCGGAACGCGCCGAGATAGAGACGCGGCTTAGTGAAAAGAATTCGGAGCTTGCTGAGATGGAGACACGGCTTCATAGTAAAGAGTCTGAGGTGGCGATGATGCTGGAGGCTGGTCAGCAAGGCAAGGATGGCGATGAGATGGAAAATCTTTACAGGCAGAAGACGGCAGAATGTCACGAGATGCAGACACGTCTGCAACAGAAGGAGACTGAACTGGCTGAAGTCTCCGATAGGTGAGCGTTCTTAGTCTGGTTTTTACCTCTCTTTAGTTTTGCTATTTTTTTGCAGACTTTACGTGTAACAGCAGGTACTGCTTTAGCGCGTCTTAGCCATTGCAATTCTGTCCGTCCGTCTGTTACATGGGTGGATCAGTCAAAAACAGTGCAAGCTACGATCACCAAGTTTTCGCCATCGGCTGCATGGAAGACTCTGGTTTCAGGATCAGTAAAGCTTTTCCATAAATTTGAAGGGGATCACCCCGAACAAGGGTGGTAAATGAGAGGGGGGTGAGGAAAATTTGCGACTTTTAGCCAATAAGTCGCTGTATCTCAATAATGGAGTGACATAGGGCCTAGGTTACTATTAATCACTAATAGAAGGTCATACAGTGGCTCTCGATTGCCATCGAGATCAATGACCTTGGATGCAAAAATAGGGTTTTTATGGATTTTCTGGCGATTTTGGGCTGCGACACACATTTTAAGAGTGGCAGTATTCACGTGAGATGGTAGCGCCATCTGGTGTACACCATCTGGCGTATGGAAGTACATCATACCCAATGTCAGTTGCTGGGATCGCTGAGCTTAGATTTGTTCGCAGTGTGCCTTCAGACATGCACCGCTATCGCGCGTTCCCCTTTGCGTTAGCTAGGCTTTTCTTGTTTACAAACTGTTCACAAACCCAGTCTTGTGTCTCTGTCCAGTGTCCAGTCACCAAAAATTTCATCAGATTTAAATGAAATTTGGTATGTACTGTGTAGATAGCGTGATAGTATGCCATTGGCTTGATGAGCATAGAAGTTTTTAAATTTACATTTTAGTCTATCTACTCTGCTAGCTACAATAGGAGCTGGCAGACTTTTGATTCTTAAAGTTGGGGACAACGTCTACTTTTGATCAAGCCAGATGTTTGATGTTTGGTCTAGTTATCATTTGAAGTTTATTGGACAGTCTGCTATGATGTTGCATCATTGAGCAACAGTGCGTTGATGGAATTGACTAACAACCATAGTTACGTGTGGGGCTGATTTCTAGTTCTTTGTTTTTTTTTATGTTGTGTAGTCAGTTTTTTGCCGTCATAGTAGGTTTTATATTTAAGCTCGTAACCTGTCATTTTTGTAACTAGTGTTTTTTGACTGAACGGTTGCTAGGCTTCAGAAGGCGGCGGATGAACGTGCTGAGATGCAATCTATCATACAAGAGAAGCAGTCTGTCATGGAATTGTTGGAGGCACGGTTACGTGACAAGGAGACGGAGCATTCACGGCTGGAGGAAAGATTACGCCACGTTGAGTCTGAAGTGAATGCCGGCAACGAGCAGCACCAGGCTTTGCAGAATGAAGTCTCGACACTTAGTCATGACAAGCAGGTGGGCTTTCTGTTCCTTCTTTACGTACAATGTGTATTTTTGTCGCTTTATTCGGGGCAGTGAAGATTAACGGTGGAATTCAGTTTTGACATTATGCATTATATTAATTCATGTTTTACATAGTTACTTGCTTACTGAAAAAATATATGTCATATACATTAGTATACTTTTTGCGCTTTATTATACCTTTTGTGGTTTATGCTCATTGTGCAAAAAGATCCACAGTTTAAGTCAGTATATGCTGTGTTATGCATACGCTGGCAAGGAAGCGTAGACGCTAGTGTCATTATTTTATTTGAGTGTAATGCCTGCTGCTATTATTAGTTTTATTACGCGCGAAAGCAGCTACTGCTTTCAGCGTGTCTTAGCCATCGCAATTCTGTTTGTCTCTCTGTCACACAGGTGGATCGGTCAAAAACGGTGCAAGCTAGGATCACCAAATCTTCACTGTCGGCTGCCTGAAAGACTTTAGTTTCAGGAACCGTAAAGCTCTTCCATAAATATGAAGAGGGTCACCCTGAACGAGGGCGATAGATGAGAGGGAGGTGGGCAAAATTTGTGATTTTTTGGCCAATAAGTTGCTGTATCTCAGTAACGGTGCGAGATAGGGCCCAGGTTACTATTGATCACTAATAGGTAGTTCTACACTGGCTCTCGATTGGCGCCAAGTTCAATGACCTTGAATGCCAAAATAGGGGGTTTTATGGATTTTTTTGGCGATTTCTGGCTGCGACACAAGTCTATATCATTCACAAGGTGGCACCACGGAACTATAGTTATGCAATCCAGATAGAGAATTTGGTATTTGTATATTAACTTAGCACGAACACTCCAATATTCAGCTAAACTACTGAACCGGAACTGCTATAGGCTTTCGTGCATCTCATGAGTATTAGCTCAAATTTCTTGTTACTCAGGTGATGACATTCCAAAAGAGCTAGAATGTTGTTACTTTGGCTGTAAATTGCCTCAACATGCAGTGCAGTGGCGTGGTGTGGTAACGATAATGTATTGTCACATTGTGCCCAGTCACCGAAGTTGTTCTACGCTGGACCTAGTTAGTATTTGGATGGGCGACTGTCTGCAGGCACGTGAGCCGTCTGGTACGAAACCAGCCGGCTTGGTTGACTCAGCGTTCTACCCTTCATGGGATGGTAAAATGACTATCAGCTTTGGGGCTGAGTAGTAACAAATGGTGATGGCGAATGTAGTACAGTAGGCAGATCAGAGGTCCAAGCTGATTGGTTTTGTTTAAAAATCGGTGGCCACCCATTTCTCATGCTACGTTCATCAGATAAACTACGTGAACTCTCGCAGCAGCAGTGCCGTGATGACAGCACCATGAACATTGTTTTTTTTTACTAAATATGCTATTACTACTGTTGCTGCAGCTGTGGCCAAAAGGAAATTCTGCTGGAGCCAGGTTGCCAAAAAAGTCACAGATACCAGACTAGCCCAGGCCATGGGCATAATCTGGTACATCGTTATTGCTGTTTTATCATGAGCTGGAGGTCAGAGAAGTTTCCAAACAAGCTTTAAAAATGTGCACGTTTTTAAAAAAATTGTCTTTGGAAGATATGTCAAAATTTTTCCAGAGACATTTTTTGGAGAAGTTTCAAAAATCCGCATCATTTCTTTCGAAAAGAAGTCTTCCAAAGATCTTCTTAAGAAGTTTTAAAAAATGTGGCTTTAGGTATATAACCAGCATTAAGGCCATCTCAACCTTCCTTTTCGTCCTTTTCAGTTAGGTAAATTAAGTGCTGGCTTCTCCGGTTGGGGTTAAGGCGGGATGCCTTCATCTGTGTTGGGTGATCCTGTATGGTGGGTGATGCTTCGTAGCTCCAAGATGGGTTTCGTATAAAGAGGTATACAACAGTATTACCACAGACGGTACTTAGTTTTGAGCAAAGCTTGACTGTGACAGTCTAGCTGTTATTATAGTGTTTGCTGTTTCATCTGGCAGGAGCTGGAGGCGACTGTTGCCTCACTGTTGGATGAGATGATGGTCCAGTTATTATTATCATATTGTTTGCTCTGTTACCTACTAGGAGCTAGAGGCGAGTTTATCGGATTCACAGGCCGCTGCGGCATCCCTAGAGGATGAACTGAGACGATGCACCGTGGAGACTGACGACGTTCGTAGTCAGCTGCAGCAACTGAGGGCCGACTATGATGTAAGTATTGTATAACGTCTAATAAGATAAATGTAAAGAAAAAGATTACGGCTGCCCTTCGTCAATCCAGTTAGGAGTCGGCGGTAGTGCCGTAAGATCCCTTAGTGGGTCCGTGGCAAAGCCCTGGCAGCAAGTTGATTTTTGTGCATTTTGAGCGCGAAAGTCGCATCCGACTTAATGACTTGTGCCAGTTTTGATTATTTTCACGCATTGTCTCCTGGTTCTGGCCGATGGTGGGTTTAACTTTTTCCAGGCTCAATAATTTTTTTTGCATAGGTTTTCGAGGTGTATTATTATCCGGAAAAACATTGTGATGTTGTCGACGTCTGTTGACAGACCAGCTGCTGTCAAATTTTTAACGTGGCCCGAGTAAAAACTGCTCGGACCGCAGGTGAAAACGCAAGCCACAACACAAGTACCGATGGATAGGATTGTCTAAACAGAAATGTTTTCAGTTGATGGCGGAACTGTGAAAGGGTGTTGGATGGACGCGACAATGTCCGGTGGCAAACTGTTAATGCCAGATATTCTGACAGCACTGACGATGTTTCTGTGAACGTATGTTTTAGGCACGTGGCAAATCGCAGGACGCAAACAGGGCTGAATTTGAGAGTCTTCAGTCTACCGTTGATCAACTGAAGCATGAGCTTTCTGTAAGCAGATTCTCCGATCTATGTTGGCTAATAATTGTAGTAATACGAACAAGACGGACAATCATGATTGCACAAAAGAATATTGATCCATACAGTGATTTGCATCGCTGTAATTAACAAATTCATAGGTTGCATGTTTGTTATTAGTGGGACAAAAAACATTAATTTGGCTCAATTTTGGTTGGGTTTTTAAGGTGGGTTTGCTCAAGGCCGGTGTTACTTCTTTATTAGACAGGTCGTACGACGAAGCTGTTTACTTTCGGTCATGGGCGCCATTTTGTTTCTGTTCGTTGTACCCATTGAATGTCTACCATAGAATATTCAATTTTAGCAAAGAATATTTAATTTTTGACCCCATCTTTTAAAGGAAAGAATTTCAAGGCGGGTGTTAGTAAGGGGGGGGGGCATTTTTTTGGAATTTTTGAGCTCCGATGCATCGTTTTTGAGATATTTCCAAAAATGTGTTTCTAATTCAGCAAATATTCACATGAAAACAATATGGCACCCATAGGCCCGATTCTCAGCAGCCTAATCTGTCGAATGACCTGTCTGTAGATAAGCATTGGCCTTCGGTTTGCTGAATAAAATCAAGCCAGGTGTGACAACTGTGATAATAATATATTTGGGTTCTTACTCAGGTAGTTTACATTGTGTGTTACAATTATTTTTATGACCACTAGCACTGCAGATTATCGACAATGCTAAATGTTTGTGTAGGACGTTCAGACCACATTGACGACCACGACGGAGTGTCGACGGACAGAAATACAGGAGATTAAGACCGTTGTTCGAAGGCTGTTTCCCTCTGTTCATATTGGCGATGATGAATCGGTAAGTTGGCATCTGTGTCAATTTTTGAAAGCCTTTGAAAAAGTTTTCTCTATTTTTCTATATCCCGGAAAGTCTTTGAAGTTCTTTTTAACTTGATGGAAGAAGGTCTTGAAAGTTTTTGAATTTAAGTTTTTCAAAATCATTGTGACTATGTCAGAATCGTGTAACATGATGTGGTACCGGGTAAAATATCGCTTGAAATGTTCGTGTCCTTGTTTTTTTTTCTCACAATTGTGGTTACTCTGTATTAAATAAGGAAGTAAGTGAATTTATGGAGCACACAACATTTCCACAAGAGGCCTTTCAAACTTCATAAAACCGATTAGCATAACATGCGTGAGATAAGATGTTCAAGGTCTAGATGTTGGATTCTGAATCTGTACTTTTTGGCTTATTTTGTCAATATATTTTATGTGCATATTTATTATTCAGTTTATTGAACAAATCATTTTTACTATGTTATGGTACTATCTGACTTTTCTGTAGTGTCTTCTCTGCCACAATTGTGTACATACTGAGTTTGTTTTTAGCCAACCATACGGTATTAACGGGCAAACTGTTGTCACGGTTGTCGTCCATCTTTTGGTCCGTCCGTCCGTCATGGATGTACTCTGGCTAAATGGTGCAGGATAGGGCCTAAGTTGCTATTGATCGCTTATAGGAAGTCGCATACTGGCTTTCAAATGAGATATAAGTCGATGACCTTGGATGACCTTGAAGGGTTGTAACACACTACAGAATGGAATGTTTCAAGCTATAAGTGGCCGTATCTCGGAAACGGTTCGAAATAGGGTCTAAGTTGCTATTGATCACTAATAGGAAGTCGCATATAGAATTACCTGTAAATCATTGACCTTAGATGATTTTAAAGGTTACTGACAACCAGTAGGGTCAGCTATTTTAGTGACACCTGGGCTTCTTGTTACTATAATTTTGCATATTCTTTTTTGTTTGTGCTTGTGACAGAGTACCGACTGGCTGTCGGGCTTTGAGAAGGCGGCTTTGCAGTGCATTGAGAACCAACCCTCGCCAGCGCAAGTGGTCGGCATTCAAGTATTTTTTTTTACAAATTTAGCAAACCATAATCCTTATTTTATGTTGTGTAGATTTATTGTGGAAAAATTTATAATTTGTTGGGCCATGGGTTGCATACTTGCTGTAACTGAATGCGGTGCTTTATTTAATAATGCTGTTAAATTTTACATTAAAATTCCAAACGATTGCTGCGAAAACAGCGAAAAACCTTAGGCTGCTACTTTTTTGCTGCACCCTGTAGAGATGGAGAATGGCCATTAAACACTGTGTGGGTATTGTTATTATTATTATTATCAATTATCTCTTGAAAGATAGCATGATTAACATTTAAGTAATTGTCGGGATTTTCATGTATTTAACTATTTCTGTGTTGACAGGAGGCATTGCAGAGTGAGCTCGATGCATTAAAGCCTCAGTTAGATGCACTCAAACAACAGGAGGATAAGTTATCTTACGAAGTCCAACATTACAAATCTGTCTTGTCAGATACGGTTCGTATTTCTGCTTTTCTCTCTCATACAATACAAAATGACCTATTGCTTTTTGGCTGATTGTTAGGCCAAGCCTTGGGTACGATATTGTATGTCGTCTTGTCTGTCATCTGTAATGAATGTATTGTGGCTAAACTGTACATCGCAGGGATCAGCGATTGTACTGTTGGATAGGGCGATAACGAGTTCCCATGTTCAGTATGTTGGAGGCATGGTGTAGTGGTAACACGTTTGATCCGATCAGTGAAGTTACTCTATGCCAGGCCCAGTTAGTACTGCAATGGGTAACTGCCTGTGGGCAGGTAAACCATCTCGGTATGTAACCAGCTGCCTAGGTCAACTCAGCCTTCCATCCCTTCGGGGTAGGTAAATCGAGTACCAGCCTATCTGGCTGGGGTTAAGACGGGGTGCGTTCACCTCTGTCGGGTGGCAGGTAACACTGTGTGATCTCATATGACAAGTGACGCTCCGTAGCTCTGTGATCGGTTCGCTCCTTAAGAGCTATATTCTGACCTTTACTTTTTTACCTTTATAGGCTGTCAATAGTAGCCACATCTCTTGTCTCTGTGTGGGACTGCAGTCACGCTAGGAAATTTCAGCTGGAAGTCAGATGCTGGTCTTCAGATGTAGATGGTACTGTCGGGCCACCCTAGCAACAGCTGGGTTTGTTGTTGTTTTTGACTCCAGTGGAACGTAGGCCAGCCACAGGCCACTTCTCTCTGTCTTGTGCTGCTGCCTCTATCTTCCGCCAGCGGTACTTGAAACTTGTTGTTCACATATTCTTTTTCCGATACCTTTTCCAGGTGTTCTTTGGTTTTTAGCCAACTGTACTTACATAGCGGTCGAGCTGTTGTCATCATCGTTCATCTATCTGTCTGTCACAGATATATTGTTGCTAAACGGTGCGAAATAGGGCCTGGTTTGCTATTGATCACTAATAGGAAGTTGCATATTGGCTTTCAAATATCTTGAGAATAGATGACCTTGTCTTCTTTCTCAGTGGTTTTGTGGCATTCACTCTTATAACGCTTTTTTAGCATCTGTGTGTTTAAGCCAGTTCTATTTTTCTGTCTGCAGTAGCATCGACAGCATTGTTTTCAGCATCATCGCAAAGTTTTTCTTTTATTTTCCTGCTTTTTTGTTGCCGCTATAGCTCATGAACTGCTACAGTTATCTTGATGAAATTATGCATAAACGTGTATCTTAGCAACTGGAAAAACCCTATTGAATTTCAAGGTCAAAGGTTACAGGACCTGATTTTCTGATACGTACTTTACTGTTGCAAGATGGCACCACTGCTAATAGCTGCTACTAGGCCAATATCTATTGGCCAATGCTAGCATTATTGCTATAAGTATTGCAGTATGCCATGGCGGCTACCGTGGAGAGATTCTGCTTTCCTCTATGCTAGTCAGCCTAATCTTTTTTTTTATTAAATTCATCATTAGCTTACTGACATTGTCCATCTTACAAATGACTATATTATTATTGTTATTGTCAGTTGATATATAATGCTGTCACGTTGTGGACAGCGGTCTTGGTCATAGTAGTAACATGCTAAGTTTGACTGTTTTCATTGATATTAATATCTGTATTATCGTATCGAACGAGGAAGGTATCTTGTAATGTCACAGGAGTCAATACTGAAGAAGCTGCAGGACACGGTTGAAGCCGAGGAACAGAAAAACCAGCAGAAGCTACAGTCTTACGAATCACAGCTTAACTCGGTAAAACAGCTTTGTTGCTGTGTCTCACGCATGCATTCACTTTTGTGACTTCGTGTTATAAGTACAGCGGGTGGCCAAAAGTGTGTCATTATGCGATGACGATGCCAGAAAGTCGTGAAGCGCACCGCAAATAAAATAAGTAAAAATTTCGAACTTGAGCGCATCTCTAGTCGATTTATATCTATGGTCATGTAGTTTTATTTATGTAAAATGTGTTGTGTCATTCGTGACGTCATTTTAATCGAAAATATTGACAAATGAAGCGATTGAAATGCGCTGGATACGGCAGGCAAAGAATTGACAAGGGAGCAAAAGAAAATTATTATAAAATTCAGTAATAGTAATTATAACAAAAGATTCATTTTGAATACATTAAACG
>Ga0056128_1000390_pt1 | contig 37888 bp, 21 predicted proteins | sample WorMetLIZISLAND2_FD_71113 | JGI IMG/M metagenome (GOLD analysis project Ga0056128, IMG submission 71113) | Marine gutless worms symbiont microbial communities from Max Planck institute for Marine Microbiology, Germany - Olavius geniculatus... ... | reverse complement strand
TGCAGGAGTTAAGCCACGCTGCCCTAGATAGGCAGCGGTGGGCAGCGATAGTAAGAATGGCGTCAGACACCAACGGGCATTGAGCCCACGGTTGTCGATGATGATGATGATGATGATGCACTAAACTTGTTCATGGTTGTTAGGCCATCCAAAACGCAGCTATTATTTATCGATTTTTATAATAATTTAATACATATTCTATGCAGTGTTTACATTTCGCTGCACGTGGTAAACAGTTGAGTTTGTTTCGGTTTGAAGCCTTATACGATTGTTGATGGAAAAGATTGAAGCAGAAGAGATGCAGGAGGACGTAGAGGATAGCAGTGGCGATCAGATGTCGGAGTCAGCTGGAGGTGACGTGCTGGAATACGATGAATCGGCCTACGTTATGTACCACAGAGCTCAGACAGGTCTGTCAGACCTTTGATTGGTCTTATCTTATGATTGCCATATTAGAGAAAGTAGCGCACAGTCACAGTTACGACTGCGTTTTTGCACGACACTTTTTGTTGTGTTTACTGGTGATATTTATGTCATATCAATTCATTTCAGTGGGTGCTTGAACCGTATGAGAAAAAAGAAGCTATGAACTGATAGAAGCCAAGCCGTGTAATCACAGATGAGTTTTTAGTGTGACGTGTGTTTAAATTGTAACATGTTATTTATTGTCGATGTATGTGCGTCAATATGTAACAAAGTCCTCAAACAGTGGGTCCCAGAGGGTGGGGCTGATCTTATTTACTGACTGGTACTCAGCCAGACACAGGTTTACACTGCGAGACTGAGTGCTAGTGCATTATGCACAGCACCTGTATTTCCCAGTACTGACACTCATTGTGCTTATCTACGGAGGTATCGCCAGGCTTACTTAGCACTTAGAACCTCCGGTCCTTGACAGGACAATGGGCAGCAAGAGTTTGCCATCTGCTTCTGTTTGCAGCCACAGCCTGGACGCTGTTCCAATCGACTCCTCAGTCCACCAGGTCTTTTTTAAATGTAGACGCCAAGTCTTCGTTGGACGACCTCGTCGTCTGCCACTACCACGAGGGGTCCATGACATGGCGTGATTGGCTGGTCGTCCAGGTGGCATCCTGATGATACGGCCTGCCATTCAAAGTCGTCTCTCTGCTACAATGTCCTGTAATCTTTGGCCAGGCTGAGATTACTTAAATAGCATTATTGGATATTAATTGAGTTTGTGTCTGTTATGTTCGTGTGCAGAGGCTCCGTGTCTGAGTTTCGATGTTGTCACTGATGCACTAGGCTACAGTCGTGAGGAGTTCCCGCTAACGTGCTACTTGGTAGCGGGCACACAGGCAAGCCGAGCCCAAGCCAACGCAGTCATTGTGATGAAGCTCAGTAATCTTTGCAAGACACAGAAAGCTGATGACGACTCTGATGACGACAGGTTGATATTGCTAATGATGCATAGCCGCTGTTCTAATCTAAGCATTGTTCAGGGAAATGTTATTTTTCAGGGAAAGTTGGAAAAATCAGTGAAAAATCTGCCAGGCAAGCTCCGTATTTTGGGGAAGACATATAAATGAAGCTGTTTATTGTTGTTAACTTTGTTTACAGGCACCACCAATGTTTTGGCTTAGTATCTACATAAAATTTGTGGTGGTGCGTGCAGGATTTTTGGCACATTGCATTGCGTTGTGCAGCTGTTACCTTTTTAATTTTACAGTTATGCGTGTGCCTTTAATTATTATATATTGCCTCATTACATCACGATTAATCACATTGTTTTTCACTAAGCGTCATCGAAGTGTCAGAGAATTTGTCAGCACTGGACAACGATAACCCATATTCTTGTAATCTTTTGTGCCTTCGAAGACTGGTAGTCAACAGGAGACTGATTTTGCCACTGATGTATTTTTGCCATGGAACAGTGTTTGTGAATAAACATTTACTATGTTGGTTCAGTTTGTTACAAGTCTACAGATGAGTCTTCTGTTGCGGATGCTGCAGTGATAGTGACTTGGACTCTAGTGATGGCGAGGGAGGACCCAGCAAAAGGCCAAAGTTTGCACATTGCAAGATTCGACATATGGGGACTGTGAATCGCATCAGGGTATAACAGCTTGTGATTATTACAATCACACATCTAACATCAATACAGTAAATACAGTATTATGTCAGTTATATTGTTTACCACAAAATTGCAAACACGATGGCATTGCTAACCCTATTTGGATTCAGTTTTTTTGCTTTTGTAAAGATTTTTGACAGTGATATTAATGATTGAGCGTGCAATGTAATTTCTGCTTTTGTTGAGTTGAAACTTAGTTACTAACTCACAAACTAGCGAGATGAAGCTGCAAAAATTTGTTGAAGCTCTAAAAATTTAAGTTATCTAGTGTCCAGATGTTATACAATGCTGTTAACCAGTTCAATAAGATATCCAGATATTGCGAAGAAACTGAATTTCTTTTTCGGAAGAAACTTACCGTCAACAAATCAGCAAATAACGTTTGTACAAATTTTGATGAATGCACATTGCTCATTAATTACCAGTAAGTACTATCTTTTCTGTGTTGTAGGCAACAGCGGTCGGTGATCGTAAGTTGGCGGCGACATGGTCAGAGACGGGGCGCGTTCACCTCTTGGATCTGACGGCTGCGTTGAGTAACGTAGATGACAGCGCGGCGACATCTTCAGCACAATCAGCTCTGTTTACATTCACAGGCCACCAGTCAGAGGGTTATGCCATCGATTGGAGCACTCTTGAGAAAGGTCTTGTTAACTCGGTTTCAAATGCTTTTGATTATATTTCAGCTGGCATTTTGGTAGATGCATCGGGCTACATGTTGTACTTCTGCTCTGTCTGTCACCATTTCTTTCGAGGGCTGTTGGCCCCTTTTGAGGACTTATAATTGCAAAGTAGAGCTGTCACAATTGATGCGTTAATTAACGCGTTAATGCGTTAATAAATTAACGCGTGTTAAAAAATTAACGTGCTTTAAAAAAATTAACGCACATACGTAAATTTGTGTTAATTTACTAAATTTTGTGAAGCAAAAGTTGAAATATTCCGTTAAACTGCAGTTATTTGACAATCGAATGAATTCGAGTAACTAAGCTGTAGTTTTCGTTCCATCACTACTGTAAAAATAATTATTTCGATTTTCGATCACATGCTAATAGATTTTTATGCTACCTATGACGTCAGTTATTGTTGATTATACGTTTAAAAATGTGTTTCTAACTTTCTATATTAGACAGGCAGGGCCTCTCAAACGTCGCGAGGCCTGTGATAACTTATCCCCCTACTCTCCCTCTCGACGGGACTGGGTGCGTTAATTTATGCGTTAATTAATGCATTAAAAAAATTAACGCTTTGACAGCTCTATTGCAAAGTATTAATGATTATTTGCTGGCCATTTGTCAGTCGATTAGCTGATTAGTGTTAATACTGTCCATATTTATTGAAGGTATTTAATGCATATGCAAATTGTGGACCTGCCGCATACCCACAAAACAACTGTGGACTTTCATTTTGCAAACCCACCTAAAAATCCTACCTTAAACTTAATTCGATTTTAGATTTAATTCAATTTTAGATTTTTATTTCACTAGATTGTTATAGTGGTTAAATTTTAAAAACTTTTAAACCTATGAATTTGCACAGTTTTGAATAATTGTTTATTGTGCTCTGTATCTGGCAGTGCTCATTTCCAATAACTTTTTTAAAAAAACTATAAAAACTGGGTTTTACCTCCAATTTTAGGCGTAACCGCTTCTGAGGCTGGAGTGTGGCATAGATGCTTACTAGACATTTATCTGTAACATGATTGTCTGTCTGTCTGTCTGACACACTTGAGCACACCACACTGCTTATAGCTTAAGGCAGTGTTTTTCAACCTTTTTGCTGCAGCAGAACCCTGAACAAGAGTGAAGGTCACTCACGGTCCAACCCTATGCATTGATCCACGCATCCAGCGACGTACGCGAGGCAGAAGCTATAGACTCATTTCCCTAGCAGAGCAAAGCTCCCATGGGGACAACAAAGCAGGCAAAGATGACCAATTATAATATGAAATTTGACCGCTCCGTAGCTCGGAGATGGGTATCGCATGTAGAGCAGTAGCATTTAACTATTAGTATTTAGTAGGCAGCAGTAAGTTATTGTATTTATCCAAACACAATGGGGAGGCGGTCGTCGACGGCTGCTTAGCCTTCGCCACCAACCCAGAAAAATTGTCACATGGACGCGCTCGGACATATACACATTTAAAAAAAATTTTCTTAGCAGAGTGCTTAAAGAATTGAATTAACGAAGTAAATGGCCAAACGATTTCGTAACCATAGCCCTAATCAATACGCTCTTCTTTTTTCTCTTTATTTCCGAGTTCCTACAATGCACCCATTGATCCTCGGAGATAAGTAATGCCGTGCATAGGGGGCCTACATTATAAGATAGGCTTACAATGCAAATATGTCAAAATTACTAACAACAGAAATGATTCGATGCAGTAGATCTATGCAGAAATAGACTCGCAGAAGCGCAATTTCACTCGATGCTGATTTTCTACGACTTTGTCTGGCGTGACTTCGCTCATTGGGTTATTTTTTACTGGCCAGCTGCAGAACCCTTGGCAGATGCTCGCGGAACCCTGGGTTCCCCGGAACCCCGGTTGAAAATCACTGGCTTGAGGTGTTCGACAAATTTTGATGCCATTAGGGTCCAGTGACACACTATGTTAGATGGGGATCCTTGGCTTTGTGGGTCGGGGGAGATAAGATTTGGGGGTGAATTCCCAGCCAAAACATGCAATTACGAATTGCGTCCAAACTGTCAGTTTTGTTGACACTTGTTGAATACAAATGTGCGTCAGTTGTGCATTTTGCCAAATTACTTTGGACATTGTTTCAACCTCAATACACAGTGAATTGACTGTTAGGGTGTGTTGATGTGTGTGTCTCTGCTGCTGTCTGCAGGACGTCTGGCTACAGGTGACTCTCGGCATAACATTCATCTGTGGCAGCCACAATCCGCTGGATCCTGGAATGTGGATCAACGTCCGTACTCCGCGCACACCGCATCAGTTGAGGATATCCAGTGGTCACCGTCTGAATCAAACGTATGGCTTGTGTCTGCGTAATTTGTGTTGACCTGAATACGCTGAAAACATTTCAAAAGATTCAGTCAATGAAAGCAGTATAAAAAAGATGTCATTGGATTTTAAGGACTCCATTGATGAGAACTGTAGTATAAACTGAAGCAAAATGGTCACGAAAAAAAAAACTGCAAATTGATAATTTATAACTGCAACTGAAGAGGGTAAGACAAGAATTGCAGTGGGAATAAGTTACAAAAGTGAAACAAAGTAGATGTCTTGAAACAGAAACTGAGATTCCAAAATTAAACCAACTGAAACTGGCAGTATACTGTAAAGATGGAAATGCAAATAAAAGTTGAAATTTGAAGCATACCATGCTAGTCATTATCATGACTGGTTAATGTTCAGCTGTTTCGTGCATCCTTTAATTTACAATTTAATAACTTTCACATTTTAGTTCACTTCATATCTTTTTTCTTTATGCGTGCCTTCAATGAACCAGCTGTTGCAGGTGTTCTGTTTGTGTTTGGTAGAAAAGTATGCGTATCAACTCAGCCTGGCCAACCCTCCATGGGTAATCTCGTGGTCATTGTTGCAGGTATTTTGTTCGTGTTCGGTGGACAAGTCGCTGCGTATCTGGGATGTACGGTGTGTGCCGAGCTCCGCATGTAAGATAACGTTGGACAGTGCACACGACAGCGATGTCAACGTCGTCAGCTGGAACAGCAGAGAGCAGCATTTCATTGCGTCCGGTGGAGACGATGCTGTCATCAAAGTGTGGGATCTTCGACAGTACAAGGTGATTCAGTCAGTGTTGTTTGCTGTCCGTTCCGTGAGTGATTTTGCCACTTAGGGCCGGTTTCCGGATCTTTTAGTTAACTGATCAGTTAGTAAACCGTCTGTTAATTGTAACTTGCTAGTTAAGTTTGTGCGCGTTTCTGAACAAAACCTTGACTGGCTGTCAGCTAACTAAGCGGTAAACTATAGTTGCTTAGCAACAGTGGACACAACACTTATCACTTCCGCCTAGTGCAGGCGGGCATCATGAATATTAATGAGCGTAAACGCATGTCAGCCAGCCTACGAGCGGACGGCCATTTTGTCCATTCATGAACGGATTTTGTAGTAAAATTTGTAGCAGCAAATGTCTCCTCGAGCGGTTTGAAGACCTTGCTATACGGTAAAATCATACTATAGTAAGTAAGTAAGTAAGTAGTATCACATTCTTCAATTAACTGCTTGCAAAATGGTACAAAAGTTGCGTTAAATGTGATAACTATGATTGACGGTTTCGGCCAGTTAAATTTTTGGCCATTTTGACCGTTGGTTAGTGCAACGGGAAACACGAGTTATGCAAATCTGTCAGTTAACACTAACTTGATCGGCCAGTTAAGATCCAGAAACCAGCCCTTAAAGGTGAAAGGTAAATCACCGATAGTTAACGGTGCTCTCTTCAGTTCTGTGACCCTAGGGCTCAGTCCTCATCTTCATGACCTTTGAGCTGGCAGTGAGCTGAAGACACAGTTCAGTTATATGGGTGGTAGCCCAGACCTCTCCCATATACTGCCGTTACCTTCCCGGTGGCTTTTAGGCTGGTAACAAATTATACCGCTTGGTGACAGAGGCACACGTGTGTGAACAACTTGCCCAGGGTTGTTACCTGGCAGTGGACTGTCTGGGAGTCGAACCGGTGACCTCACTATCACTAGTCTGACATGCTACCATCACACCCAAAAAGCCACCATGAATGTGATCCGATTTTAGTTTCTTGTTCCACTGAAAGTGAGATCTTTATATTGTGGTTAAGTTTACATGTGTTACAGACAACAGATGACAGAGACAGAAGAGTGTATCCAACTGCACGTGCATGTGAAGCGACCTATATTGTGTTGAGTGTGACATCTATCTTGTTGTGTTGGCGGTAATGGAAGTACAACTGTTGTCGTGTGTTTCAGGGTGGCAGTGGTTCACAGTTCAGCCCGGTGGTGTCGTTCCGCTATCACACAGCGCCAATCACATCGCTCGAATGGAATCCCAACGACAGCTCGGTCCTCGCCGTCTCCGCAGCCGACGACCGACTCACCATCTGGGACTTTGCCGTCGAACAGGATGAGATTCCGTCAACGACGTCGAGTGACCAGGGGGGCGGGAGTGACGGTGGTGCAACCCCAGCCCAGCTGTTGTTTGTTCATGAGGGACAGAAGGAGATCAAAGAGCTGCACTGGCACTCGCAGCTCCCCGGTGTCATCATCAGCACTGCAAACGATGCTTTCAACATCTTCAGAACTATCAGCGCGTGACACCTGCTTTTACGCTAGAATTTATTGACTGTGGGGGAAGGGAATGCCTGTCTAGAATTTGATGGACTTAAGAACACTTTCCAGCCCTGCTCTTTGTTGCTACATTTTTAGTCGCCCCGGATTTATGACAGTGGTGCACAACCTTTCTAGCTGCGGGCCACGTAACATGGTTTTGAAGTCACTGCAGGCTAGACCAATGCAGAATGCCCTCCGCCAAGGAGGTTATGTTTTTGCCGGATTTTGTCTGTCTGTCTGTGTGTTAGCAAAATTGCTGGCGGTAGATCGGGGCTCAAAAAGTTATGGAAGGATTGATAAGGGCTTGGCAAAGGTCTGTGCTTTTGCAGTGCTTTCTATAGTTGATGATGAAGAAACATTGTATTGTGTGATTTGTATCATATTTTACTATGCTCAGCAGTGTGTAGGAGGGAGGTAGGGACCACTTAAATGAGTCTGAAAAGCAAAAGTAAAACAGTGGTAAACTTGCAAGGCACATAATTTTTGCATGTATCATACTTAGTAGAGCTGTCACAGTTGACGCATTAATTAACGCGTTAATGCGTTAATAAATTAACGCGCGTTAAAAAAATTAACGCACATGCGTAAAAAACACGTGATAGTTGAGAATAGGAGGCTGAGTAGACCTGAGCTGTTTGCTTAGTGTTGCCTGCTGCGAGTGAACGCGGAACCCGTAGCAATTTCTCGGTTACTTAGAGGATTCCGATGCTGTACCACAGTAAGCCACCGCTATAGACCATTGCACCGAGCGACCAACGTTTAACTGCAAGGATCTTTCTGTAACGTCAGGTTTGTGCCTGGTTAAGTCCAAACTTCACTACTTTGATTAGTTGTGAACAAGTCGTGCTGTACGGCATCTCTTCGTGTCAGCCAGAAGTCCTGGATTTGTGCAGTGCAGGGAGTTCTGTCGCTATACCTGCAGTGGACGTAGCTTGCGCCCAGTATAAAAATGGGGGGGAGTTTTGCTAAGGATGTATGCAAAATTGTTGTCACTACAGAAGCGCTGTTTTTAGCTCAAAGTGCACAAACTGTTTGTAACACAATAGAGTCCATCACAAAATGGTGGACTCTATGATGGACAAGAGATGATATACAAAATAAAAATACTGTAATAGTTAAATAATAAATAGTCTAAATACGTTTAAAAAATAAAAATTATATGTGTTTTTAAAACTTTTTTGTTTCATTTTTCTAACTTTCTATATTCTACAGGCGGGTCCCATAAACGTCTCGGGCCCGGGATAATTTACCTCCTACTCTCCATCTTGACAGAACTGGGTGCATTAATTTACGCGTTAATTAATGCATTAAAAAAATTAACGCACTGCGTTAATGCGTTAAAAAAATTAACGCCTTGACAGCTCTAATACTTAGTTGTTTTCTCATTACAGTCCAAATAGCAATTCTTCGTGGGCTGGAAGTGGCCCGAAGGCAGGAAGAATGTGCACCAGTGACTGACGTGCTGTTGTCTTCTTTGTGACCCAAGTTCATACATTAGTCTCAGTCAGCGGCGTTGCGGCAAGGGGCAATTACTGTTGTGCTAGTTTTTAGCCTTTCAGAAAATTCTTCCAAAACAAAAAATTTAAAGCTGCAAATCTCCCATTTTTGGAATTTGTGGTCGACTGAAATTAATATCCGTAACCTACTCTTTCTGAAATTCGTAGCCTTCGGAAAATTAAAACTAACTGCCCTCCCAACCTTTGTAACCCAAAATGCTGCTGATTAGACTTAACATTATTTAGAACGATCAGCCTGTGGTGCTTTTTATTAGAGGCTGCCATGCAATGTTGCTATCTTCTGTCACTCATGACACCTTGCGATCTACACGGTGTTTCATAAAAAGGACCCCTTTTTGTTTTTTTCATAATTCACTCAAATAATGAGCAATTCGCAGGAAATTTTTATCAGTTGTAGCTGAATAAATACTAATTTAAAATGTTTTAACAAAACATGGCAGTTGATTAAATATTCTTTGCCAGTCGTGATGTAACGATGACGTTATAATGTGTCACGGGTACAAACAGACTAATCTCAATTGGTGCTGCCAGTTGCTACCCTGCTCCAATGGTGAAAAATCTGGTTTGTTGATGCAAATTTTTGAAGTTTTACAGTTGCAGCCACAAAAACGTGCAAAGCGATCGAATTTACGTGTCTGTGGGGATAGTTGGTCTTTCACATGTTCGAGCAAGACAGTGCACTGTCACACCAAGCTTGCAAGATGTTGTGTTTTTGGATCACAAGATGCCCGATTTCATGTTTCCATGTTGCTCAGTGCTGACATGATAAGCATTTTTCATTGGCGAACCAGATTAAGTTCACTATCGAAGCAGGGTAGCAACTGACAGCACTAGTTGAGACTAGCAAGTTTATACCTGTGACACATTATGACGTCAGCGTTACATCACGACTAGCAAAGAATATTTAATCAACTGCCATATTGAGTAAATTATGAAAAAACAAAAAGGGTTTTTTTTTATGAAACACCGTGTACATTTGTACATTAGCCTTTATTTAAAATGCAACAGTTATGTCAAATCATTAATAACAGTTTCATTCATTAGTTATCATTGTACATGTAAATACTGATATCTACAGAAAGTTAAAAAAACATCTACACGTTTTCTTTTATATCTCCATGGAAAGTGTTTAAATTTCCACAAAATTTTCAGGTAATGTTTAGGAGGAAAAATAAATAGTTATTCTGTTGATGAAAAAGTTAAATATTTTTTGCTACCAATGACGTCATGCTGACGACATAAATTATCATAAATTGATGCTTCTAAATTGTGGGCTTTACCACTGAATACCTATAATTGATGAAACGTTTGCGAGAATCATGACCTGGAGGTGCAAGTTTGTGTTCAAGATGTTTCTAGATAATGGACAGATAATTAAATATTGATGGAATAAAACTTTTAAATAAAAATATAACATGAGCAGCAGTATCAAGCCGTTCGACTGACAGCGGGCAAGTTAGTGGTCATCCACTCAGTGACACAGTGCGAGTACACTGTCACCTGCCAACAATCAACAAAGTTAAGGATCTCGCAATCAGCGAAAACGATAAACCACGGAAACAGTTCACAATGGAAAAATGCATGACAGATCAGCATATTTTCAGGTTCAGTCAGCAGTGATCCATTGATGTGTTTTAACATTTTATCAATTGTCTGTTTTCGATGGTAAAACCCACAATTTACAAACATGGAAATATGACATCACCATGACATCATTGCTAGCAAAGAATATTAAACTTTTCCAGAAATGGAATACTTGTTTCCTCCTAAACATGACCCACCTGACAATTTTGTGGAAATCTAAACATTTTTCACGGAGTTATAAAAGAAAACGTGAGTGGGTGTTTTTTTGTCAATACAGTGTACATGCTGTCATCTGTTTCATGCTTAGAGCTGTATTAGTAGTTAGGAGGCAGAAGAAAATGCTAACAAATCATCTGTACAGATGAAAAACTGAAACGACTTATAACTGAGCACTGTGAACAAAGATACAAAAATGGAAATTTCATTTTCAGCAAAATGGCCAAATGCAGCCAAACACATTCTAGAATACAGACTTGAACAGAAACAGTAGGGTGTCAAACTTAACGATAAAAAGGTCAGCTTGCTATCGAGTGGTTACTGCTTGGATGGACGACTGTCTGTGGATAGGTAAACCATGTAGCTGAAACTAGCACCAAGGATCTTCCATCCCTCTGAAATTGGTAAACAGAGTACCGGCCTGTCTGCCTGGGTTCGAGGTGGGGCGCATGCAACTGTGTTGTGTCGCAGGTAACGCTGATCCCATATGGCAGGTGTTGCTCTGCGGCTTTGAGTTGGGCTTCTCATGAAGAGCTATACCATTTAAACCTTCAAATGGAAGGATTTTATGCACTGACAACATCAGTATGAGTGTGACTGTCTGCTACCATACTACAGATTATAACAATAACCAAAAAAACAACTGCAGATGTAACACTAATTACACTATGAGCACAGCAGAACGTAAAAGAACTAAAACCAGCTTAGGCGAGCATCCTCTGCAAAACATATCATAATCGAGAAGATTTTGCATCTATGGCATTACTAAATTCAGCTGCTCTTACAACAGCAGCCGCACAACACTGAAGGGAATGTAAACAAACTAACAGAAAATACAAGAGTCTTTCAAATTCCACAAACCTTACAGGTGGTCTTTTCATGCTGCTGTGAAGTAAAGAAAAAAATGTCATCAGTTAGCAAGCAGGGTGGTTATATTGCAGTAATGCAATTATTGCAATAAGTATTGCAATACTTCTAGTGCTAGAATATTGCAATACTTTTTGACATAGTGTACACTCCCAATCGTCGGGATGCTGTTTAATTACGCACAGAATCTTTTCATTTTTTTGTTCGATCGCGTGAAAAAAGACTAAATGAAAATAACATATCAACACAACTTGTTTATCGTTGAAATTCTAATTTGAGCACCGTGTCACATAGTTTGTAGTCAACTCAAAATTGGGAAAAAGTTGTACCCAGTGGCAGAAATCAAAATTTATTTATGGGGACCTGATAGCAGAGTACTGTAAAAAGTATCTGACTTGGAAAAAAGTCTCACAATCAATATTGTAATACTTTTTTCACCAAGTATTGCTGCTGCTATTGCAATGCTTTTAGTTAGTATTGCTAACAACCCTGTCGGCAAGATTGTGATGATTAACAACAACATAGACTGCAGTTTGACAGTAAGTCAGTAATTAATGCAACAAATCACAGACATGATTATGGAAAGAAATACTGGTGGTTCATGTTACAAGCAAACACAAGCCACAACTTAGATTTCTAGTGTATGTTGGCACAAAAATAAATTTTCACACAGTTGTGCTCATTTTTTATGAATAAATTTCTGGCTACTGATTTAAGCAATTTTAGTTATTGTTCTATTGATGAAGTGTTTCACTGTGGCTAAGTTTACAAAACAATTTTTTGCAAATTTACTTGATGCTGACAATACTGGTACCTAGCAGTGCTCATCCCAATAACTTAAAATTCATGGAAACCCATAAAAAATCCAGGTATAACCCACAAAACCCATCTTTGGGAGCTATAAAAGCATTTTTTTCTTAACCCTGCTAGTACCAGCATGCTTGTGTGTCCTGTTTTTAACTGCACAGTGGATGAACATCAAGTATATCAGTTCAGCTCATCATTCATGATTCATCAAGTCTTCCTGCACTGGGTTACGTCTGTGCACAATGTAAAGTCGCTGATTCCTGCCTGGTTGCACTGAGAGCAGATCGATGAACCGATGATTCACTCAGCCGAAGACAGCCCCACAGTTGGGACAGACGCGCTGCTTCATGGCGAGGCAACAGAGCAGGCCGAGCGGAAAGAACGCGATTGCGCAGAATATACCCAGACAGCTGTACTCATCCTCCAACACTCCTACCTGAAACCCACACGTCAGTGTGAAATGGGTATCATGTGACGAAGCGAAAAAATATCCGCATTCATTAAATGCAAATATTAACTTTACTATTCGTCGAATAACGAATGCGAATACTTATTCAGCCTAAAGAAAACTTGTCTATACCAGTATTTGAATAAAGTGAAACATCCATTCACTGAAAATCAGCACCAGTATCTAAGGCAAAGTTTAGTCAATCCAGTTCAATTAAGAAAATAAAACATCCAGAGTGCTGTGTTCTCTTCACTGTCAGTATTTCCTATTTAAAATTCAATAAACTTCAATCAAGTTGAATAAAATAAAATATTCGTATTCGCCAGAAACTCCCTCAACTATTCGTCGAATATCGAATAGCTGTAAATTTGCCGAATATTCGCATGTTGTCGAATGCGAATACAAACTTCGTCACATCCCTATCAGTAAGTGTTCATCATCAGGTACAATGTCTGTGCTTCAAGCTTTCTGCCAACAGTACTGAAATAGCGCAAAATATACCAACACCCCTAGTCCCTACCTGTGATAATAACCAGCACACTTCACAGTGATACCCGTTAGCTACAGACCACAGCAAATTACGTCCCAGCTTTAAACTAGGACTCGAGTAATTTGACAAACGTAGGAATCACTGTAGCAAGTTGATAGAAATCCTTGTTTGAATTTGCCAGGTGGCAACGTCAGATGAGTTCGTTTAGCTGCAACTTGCAATGATGCATGTGGTTTTACCAACAAATCTTTCACTTGGAGAGTCAGGGACCCATCTAACATGTTGTAACTTCGGACCAAAATGGCATCTAAATCCATGAAATGGTTTAAGCAAGGTGCATAGATGAGACAGGCAGCAGAAAACTGTAGCTATAGTTAGGGTGAGAACGATACTAGCATTGGGGTATTGGGTATTGCCCAATATTTGCTAGAACTGGGTTGTATGGGTACTGGGCAATACTGTTCTGAGCTGTGGTATCCAATACCAATACTGCCCAGTGAGTTCTAAGTGCCACCAGCCGCCCTCTGCCTGCCACTGACTGCTGTCCTGTAGTGATGATCAAACGTGGCTGTCTCTTATTCCTGGAACAGCACGACCACAGGCTGAGAGGCAATGGACAGAGAGTGAAAAAACACTGCCCCACTAAATGGTGGGCTGAGTGTTACTGCAGGTGCTGGCAAAGCAGACCAAACAAATGATAATGCATATTTAACACCATTTGGCTAGCACAGTTCAGATAGCACAACACACTTCACCTCTCATGTCTAGCTGTAGGAAACGTTGCAGGAAGTCAATATCATTGGGTATTGGTATCAGCAGAACACAATAATATTGGGTACTGGGTAGCTTTTTTGGTATCGTTCGAACCCTAGCTATAGTGCTACACATGGAATCGCTTGCATCTATAATTGCAGATAACATTTTTGCTACAACAAATACCACAAGATAACCATTCACTGACTACTAAAGCTAATGCTACTACTTACACAACACCAAGGGGTGTAAGCGGTCTAGTGGTTAGCATACCAGACTCGTAACTTTCAGGCTGCAGTTTTGAAGTTTGAACACTGTGTCTCAAGACGCTATCCCCAACATTAACGACAGTGACATGAAGAACAATTATGAGGTAGATTATTTGGTTGAAACATATACCTGACATGACTGTTCAGCAAACAAGTTGCCACCTAACCTAACTACCTAACGTCTTCTTGCATTACCTGGTCTTGCCAAAAATTATCAGAATCTGACAATATATTGATAATATTAGGGAACTTTCTGAGACACGGTGTACACTGTACAGCAATGTCACTACTGAAAGCTACTGAAACACCCAAAGATATTTTCAGCAGTTTTCAGTACTTATTGCCACATATGCACAGCCAAAGAAAGAGATAAACAAGAGCATAAGAGATGCACCCTGCAAGCTGGGCATCCACCAATCACAACAACTGATGGAGCAGTCTGGTAAACATGGATGTACGAGCCTTGTCCTCCAGGTGGCATAGCAGGACCTGCTGGGTAGGCATTGTATGGCGCACCAGCCTGGTAACTCCCTGCAAGCACAATCCATGCATATAAAACATACCACAAAGCAAAATATTTTGATATATATACTGGTAAAATATATCTTAAAACCCAAAAAACAAATGACCAGGGACATTGATTTGAATCAGGCACTGAAACACAAACAGAATACAAAATAGACAGCTCAACACACAGTAGACTTTTTAAAAGTATGGAAATCATCGCACAAAGATGATAAAAAGAACTACTAATGTCATCCAATGAACATCTACGATTAATTCAAACAACTGTTCATGAAATTGCTGGTACATCGGAAATCTGCTGGATGACAGTATCTTTGTCATTTTGACCAGGAAAACATCCGTTGATCCCGATGAAGCACCAGATCTCCAGTCACACTAAACTTTGCTTATGACTTTTGCTTCTAACATCCTGGATCTTAACTACTGAGGGGTATAAAATAATAGCAAATACACATACCGGGGTAAGCGGGATAAGCAGGCATGGCCGGCTGCGGAGCATCTTTGACGAGAGCATCAGTAGATCCAGTGACTGGTGTGCCAGACACATAGGCTGGCGGTGGATCAGATGGCAGCGGTGTGTAGCCAGACGATGCCATAGCAGCTCAACAGCGAGTGATGTTAAATACACGATGTGGTGGTGACCGTATATTTATGATGTTTCACTGGGGTCCCAACTAGCATCTGACGATCTGCATTACACACAGCACAGATAAACATTAGTTATCAAGAAAAAAGTTATCAAGACACAGGGGTGGTACTAAATACCAAAAACCCTAACCGTAATGGAAACGATCAAAGTTTTCAGTTCTTGGTTGTTCTCAGAATCGATGCTAGTGTAACACAGAAATATCAGAAATATAGCATAGCTGAATGATAAAGCTGTATTACCAGTATTATTATTTTGTATGGTAATTTATTATCAGGTTAAGCTAGGTAAACTGTTGTAAACACTTCTTCGGTCAAAGGCTTGTGGAATGTGGATGCATGGATCCTATGTTTCCTATGTTTCACGGATCCTATCCTATGCTCTCAGTGCATGACTGATGAAGCATGGACAACAAAACTACTTGCAGTTGTCACTTTGTCAGTCCATAAACTGCAACAGCGTGTCGCGTTGATCAGATGACAGACTGTCACAGAGATTGTCAAAAGCAATTTATACAGCGAAAGACAATACTAAAAATGCTCAATTACAGCTATTCCAGGCTTTTCCAGCCTACGAAAGCATAACAGATACAAAAATCTTGTCAACAGACTTTTTTCGACAATTTTCAGTCAACTCAACAACTTGTGACCACAACGTAAACAATGCCCATGCGACATCTAGCGTACGTTTAAGCGAATCAGTGGAAAATTCGTACCCACTAGCAGAGGGGAAAACCCGCATCTGTCAGCATAATTACAGTGGTTACGGCGTATCACACGTTTTGTGACAGAGGCGATCGCATTGCGGTACAATATTTTAGATTTTTTTGTGTTTGAAAGATGCGAAATGCTATAATACATTGGTGTACAAACAGGAATTAGCACATAGTTTAGTTGTGAAATCTGCGGTTCGACAGGACTTGTGTTTCGTTATTAAAAGAGAAAGTGAAAGTATTTCACTGTAATGTTGCTTTGGAAAGAGATGATAGTTAATTCTTTAAAATGTTTTGTTTGTCACTTATCTATTTAAACACAATAAACCAAGAAAATACGGATTATGTTGCGAGAATTTGCAAGTCATGATTCTGATGTTCACAGCAATTTTGTTTGTTGCAGATAGCAGTACTTTACCAGTAGCCTGATGTCTATTCCAGTATCATTCGAGGATGCATTCAAAAGAATTCGTGCACATCTTGTCAAGAAAATTGATCCGTCTACACTACTGCTGAACTTGATGATTGACACGGAGTTGTTAACAAGCTGGCATGTTGAGGAGATTCAGGTATATAGGCCTATCACAGATTCTTCCAATTACCCAACCCTTGACCCACGTTTTTCAGTTGCTGTTATTCAGGTTTTGTTCTTCAGGGAGGTCTGGAAGCTAGTCAGTTTTCATATCAAAAAGTGCATTTTTATCAATTGGTTTCGACACTGATTACTGAATAGCTTAAGGGTATTGGTCTATGATCAAGTCTCAAAAAAATCCACTGCAGTGTTAATCGTATTCTGCAGATATAGCTGAAACTTTGATATCGTACGTACCACATTGACAGAAATGGCATGTATGTGGCTGGCAAAAAAACTTTAGATTATACCCAGACTCGAAAAGGCAGATGTACAGTAGACAGTGCCGGCGCTAGAAAGTTGGAGCCCCTAATACAATTGTGAGGCTCCTATAATGGGGATCTGGGGCGAAGCCTCCAGCGGGGATCCGGGGCAGAGCCCTGGTCAGGGGACAGGGAGGCAAAGCCTCCCTGAAGCTGAAACACTTTTGGCTTTTGGACGTTTACTGAAAGCTGCAAATTTGCCCACTTTATAAAAAATTGAAACACAGAAAATCAGATACAGTTTGTGTTGTCATAGTAAATTATGAGGTCTAATAGGCTGCAATGCATCACAGATTACTATACATTAATGAGAATTAATAGACTTGTCCATTTTGGGTAAACGTTTGACATGTTTAGTTATTTTGTATTTTGAATATTTTTTTTAAAAAACTAAAAATTTTTTTATACGTAGCATGAGGCCCCTGAGCATATACGTGAGGCCCCACCCCAGCCAGGTGGTACAGGGGGTCATTCTACCGGCATTGACAGTGGAATGCATGCTCTTTATGAATGTGTGCTCTTAAGCGTGGTCTGTATGTGATCTTGCTGTCTGTCTGTATGTCTGTCACATCCGTGCCTCCTACTTAAGCCATGTGACAGATTTAGATGCCATCTGGCAGGTATGCTTGCGGGGTCCAATGACACACTCTGTTAAATAGTGGTATCTGACCCCATGTGAAAAGGAGATTTAGGGGTGAAACCCTTCAGACAAAACATGCGAATTGCAGCCAAACCGCCAGTTCTATACTGCGGCTGCTACCACGCAAGTGTAAACAAGCTATGGCGGATCCGGAATTTTGTAATAGGGGTAAGGGTATGGGGATTAGAGGGCCTCTTCCCAGGAATTTTTTTCCCAGGAGTTTTTTTTAAGTTGTATGCAGAAAAATGAATTTTTGTGTAAAAACCTTTAGGGGGGCCTATTTGATTATGAGATGCATCCAGTCAATAAGGGGGTGGGGCAGCCGCTTCCGGCCCCCGTTCCTCCTCTGAATCCGTTACTACAAATGAGTGATTCCACTTTTTGCCAAACTGCTCCAGTCTCTATTAGACTGTCTGTGCAATGTGCAACCTACAGAGCTTGGCGACGACGGACGAAAAAGTCAGTAAGATGATGGATCAGCTTACACGACGAGATGACGCACTTGTCAAAACGTTTCTAGACGTGCTGGAAATCGATAACCAGAAGCACGTCACAGATTTCATCCTAGATTCCCACAACTCCGCAGATGTAGACGGAGTCATTCAGCAAGATATGTCTGCGGTTCAAGTTGCCGCAGATGCTGCTGCAGGTCAAGAGTCCAATTCTTGCGAAAACAACGGTGAAACGGAGGTCAAAAATTCCTATCTTGCAGATCGGGTATTTGACGTACACAATCATTCAAACAGAAGTGTCGGGAATTGTCAAGCCGATTTGCTGGATAACCAGGTAAACACGAAGCGTTCTTTTGAAGTCAGTCAAACCGAAGTCAAGAGGAAATTGGTCAATGTCTGCGTCCATTCAAGGACCAGTTCTCCCACCTGTGTGAATTCAGCTGCAACTAATGCTGATCTACCTGTTAGCGTAGTAGACATGGATTGCTGCCGTTCTGTACAGGGTGGCAATAGTTTTATCTCTGAAACGGCGTGCAAAGACGTTGTCGTGAATACTCAGAACAGTTATGATTTCGTCTCAGATGCTACCGCGTGTAAAATTGCCGAGAACGCCCGTGATAGGGCTCGTTGGATCTCCGAAACGGCGCCGAAAGTTGTCAGCTACGGTGATGGTTCGGTTTCGGAAACGGACTTTAAAAGACTTGCCGAGACTGGCGATTTGGCCTCAGAAACAGCATGTAAATTTGTCGGGACTTCTACTTCGGTAGCTGGAAGCATAACACCAGTCGCTGATCGTATGGATGTTGTCGATGGCGACCGGGAGTTTGCTGCCCATGACAGGCGACAGGCCACGGGACCGGAGGTAAATGAAATCGAACTTCGAGAGTACCAGAACGAGCTGGCGAGACCGGGCGTCGCAGGTCGCAATCTGATCATCTGTGCACCGACCGGTTCCGGCAAAACGTTCACCGCCGGGCACATCTGCAAAGAACGACGGGCGCAGGCCAGTGCAACTTTTTCGCTGAAACTAGAAAGTGGACCATCTCCATTCTTTTTCTTTTCCCGTTCTTTTCCCCTTATCCTTTTTTACATTTTTTTTCTTTTCCCTCCCCGGCAGGGTCTGGGTGTCGCTCCGGCAATTTGCTTTTGAAATTTCAGTGGCCTAGAACTGCAGCAGTAGGCCTGTTGAGTCTTTACTTCAACTGTGAATATTTAGTCGTTTATCTTCACATTCGGTATAGGCGTAATAGCTATAGCCTGACAGGTCGGACAGGACATTCAAGCCATTTCAAATTGTCACATTCCGTGTAAGAATGATAGTTTCAGGATCTGTGAAACTTTTCCTGAGAGTGGCGTAGCCGTTTTAATCTATCTCTATATAGAGAGTAGAGTAGCTCTAACAGCCATAAAACGGCAACATCTGACCTATTTGGGGAGGAAATGTGAAATGCCTGGACTGGTTGGACTATTTGCTTAAGTGGGTGGTGGTGAGTTTTTGCCCACCCACATGGTTCACATGTGAAAGTTGTTCTGCAGGCGCAAAGCGATGGGCGTCGCTTCAAGGCTGCCTTCATCGTCTGCATCCGCAACCTTATCAGCCAGCAGACAAGTGCTCTCAGACGCATTCTGGGGTACGACGTCGTGCGTGGAGCAGACTACAAACTGGATCTATCCGTTCTGTTCGAGTATACTGACGTCGTCGTTGCAACCGCACAGGTACGCCCTACGCACTGGCCAGGGGCGTTCGTCTCGGTCTTGAAAATATATGAAAGTCTTGGTCATTACAGCAAAGTCTTAGCCCTAGTCTTGATTTTGTTTACGTCACTGACTTAACACTCGCACTATACAGCACAACAGAATAATAATAATAATAATATAAGAATTTATAAGGAGCACAAAGTCATCGAGCTGAATCTGAGGCGCCGCAATGTTTTTAGTAACTTAGTACCATGCAGTAGCAGCAATTAGTCGTCAATATTGGGGGTCCGACGGCTGAGGCTCTACTAATAAGCTTTGAAAACTAGATGCCGCAGGACGGTGTCAAGTGGGATGAGTTTACAAGTTGCAAAATAAACTACGTGTTATTTCTGGCTTTTACTGCTCAGCGTGAATTATTACTGGCAGGAAAAATAAATAAGTAAACTATCAGATTTATAATATCAACATGTCAGCCGTTCAGTCAGCTGTTGGTTTCAGCTGCTGATGAACGAGCTGAGAAGCGGACAGATGAAGATCACTGATCTTGACCTCATCATAATGGACGAGTGTCACCACACATACATGGGCCATCCGTACGCCGCAATCATGGAAGCATACCACCACGGTTGACACACTCGGGCATATACCCCCCAATGAAACCAATAGTCTGTAAAACGTAGTGGTTTCTATTGGATAAAGGCATCCAAAAGCCACACCAAAAATCCACACCAATTTTACTTCAATTTTAGTTGCTTGTTCCATTGATGATGATAACTTTTCATTGCCGTTCAGTTTTTAACACCTTAAACCCACGAATTTGCAATTTGCAAATTTTCTTTATGTTTACTTCATGTGTGCACTGTAGCCAGAAAATAGCTCACTCTAATAACTTAAAACTCAGGAAAAATTTAAAAAACGCTCAAGTTAGGCTTTCACAACCGAGCATAACACAAAGAAGGACCTCCGTAATTTGCCAAGAGGTGGCATAACTGTATCACAGTTGTGTGTTTTGACTGGGAGTTGACCCCAAATGTATTTTTTTCTGGGATCAGGAGACCCTATTCAACGGAATGTATCCTTGAATCTCACAAATGTAACATACCTGCTAAATGCCATCTGAATTTGCCAGAGAGTTAAACATGGCGCAAGAAAGTGACTGGCATACAGACAGACGACAGACAAACGGACCACGCTACAGAGAAACGTGTCGCAGTTGGCGCGAAATAGCTTGCAGTGGTGCCGTCTAAAAACTCAACGAAACCAAACGGGTTGGGCAAACGGCCCGGGTGTTTCGACTTTGGGTATTCGACACAGCTCGACGCAGCGCTGAAGGCAGTCAAGAGCTGCAACTGCCGCAGGTCGTCGGACTGACGGCATCTCTTGGAGTCGGCACGTTCGACGGAGACCCCGCGCAGCACTACGTCCGCATCTGTGCCAACCTCGACTGCGATATCATCACCCACGTCAAGGCATAGTTACACAATAATTCGTATTTTGCAAATTAGAAATATTGCATTTTTATACAAATTTTATCTAAGTAAGTAAGAAAGTAACTAAGACAGCTAATTGAAGGTGCAGTTTAAGAGCGGTCTGCCTGAGATGGCATGGCGTATAGGTTTATTGTTTTAGTTTTTAAACTTTAAATTAATATGTGGCATCCCAGCGTTAGAGTTATGGTCAGGATTAGAAGCTGTGGTCGTCTGTAGTGCGATACATCGATCTGAAGTTCAAAAACTTGAACAATATTTGCTATCTTATCTGATCTGTGGTGATCTGCGGTGTTTAAGCAGACCCATTTAAACCTAAGATGCGCAGTGATTTCAACACCCAAGCGAAAATGTCGTCAGCAGCCGCTTAAAGTGTTCAAAACTGACGTCAGTTTTTGACTCGGACCTGCTGCAGCAAAACATCTGTCTCCATAGCTGCTGCAGGTCCGTCTGACGACACATGTCCTTGAGTTGGCAGAACGCAGCTGACGACGACCTTCGTCGGAAACCAGTTACACGGAACGAATTTGTTTAAATTTACGCGCGATAGCAGAATGCTTCGCGCGTATTAACCATCGTCTAGGCGTCTGCCTGTTTGTCTGTCTGTCCGTCCGTCACACCCTGGCACTGTATCAAAACGGCGACACCTAGAAATATGAAATTTTCACTGTAGGCTGCCCCAATGACTCTAGTTTATCGTGACAAAATTTTGTGTTCTTGGGTGAGGGGGTTCCCCGCGAATGAGGGCGTCGGATCTCCCTCCTAAAAACGTTATTTTGCTGCTATTGGCTCGTATAGTGTGAAAACGGTTGCAGATATGTACGGACATGCTGCTGATCTTAACAAGCGCTGATGACAGGAAACCCCCTCACACAGGATTTGTTAACATCAATGACCTTGAACGACCTTGAACTCCAAAAGGGGTTTTGTTGAATTTTTCGCAATTTTTGGCTGCAGCGCACATGGTGAACTGCGACGAAATGCCGGAAGATAGACCAAGACAACCTGCGTACAAAATTTTCAGCATTAAACACAGATTTTATCAGTCCAAGTGCCGACTCCTTAGGTTCAAGGAGGCCTGCGCACTTGAGTGTCAAATCGGGGTACCCGTCTAAAAGTGGTTATTTTACTGATATTGGCTCGTCTAGCATTAAAACAGTTGCAGATAGGCATAGACATCCTGCTTATCATAACAAGCACTATAGTGACGAGCTTCTTAGGGGTGTCAACATCGATGATTTTGAATGACCCTGATCCCCCAAAATAGTGGTTTTAGTTATTTTTTTCACGATTTTGGGCTGCGACGCACATTTTAAGGGTGAATTTCGCCGAAATGGCTGGAGATAGATCTGGACAACCTGCATATGGAATTTTTAGCATAGAAAGTACATTCTCAACAGCCTAAGTTTCGATCTTTTGAATTCAAGGAGTCTTCCGGACGGAGGCCTCAAATTTAAGTATTCTTTCAAGACGCATTATTATTCTGTTGCTGTACATTGATTGCCAAGGTGGCAGGACCGCTGCTATCGCGCGTCACGTGAGCTTTTCTCAAATTACTTGTACACTTTTGGCACACTGGTCAAAAGACTGCAATTTTCAGTGTGCAAATTGAAACTTTAGTAATCTTCTTATCTTTATCCATGAACTAGTTTATTTAGGTTACGCTATCAGTGGTTGAAGTAAGTCAACTGTCCCACGTTCAGTCAGTTGCAATGGTCGCAACTCTCAACGTTAGAAATCGAGTGGTCTGACAGCACCAAAACAGCCGGACGAATTTTGCGATTTTTTAGAAATTTTGCAAATGTTATAAAAGTTGCGAGTTATAAACAGTGTCTGAATTGTCGGGAGGATAGGGGTTCAACCCCCAACTGTTTCCTCAACCCCCTTAACACCCTGTCAAATTATGCACTGGGGGTCAGCTACATGTATGTGCTATATACATAGGACTTACATCACAATTTTGGCTGGGCTCCGACCATCGAAAACTTCAACCCCCAGCTAATTTTTCACAATTCAAACACTGGTTTTAAGGAATATTACAAGAAATTTGATTTAATGCTCACGAGACGCGCGAAAGCCTATAGCAGTTCCAGTCAGTAGTTTAGCTGAAAATTGGGGTGTTTACGCTAAGTTAATATACAAATACCAAATTCTTTATCTGGATCGCATAACGATAGTTCCGTGGCGCCACCTTGTGAATGATATAGACTTGTGTTGCAGCCCGAAATCCATAAAATCTCATATTTTGGCGTTCAAGATCATTCAATGTCATTGAATTTGGCGCCAATCGAAAGCTAGTATACGATTTCCTATTAGTGATTAATAGTATCGTAGGCCCTATCTCGCACCGTTACTAAGATACAGCGACTTATTGGCCAAAAATCACAAATTTTGCCCACCCCCCTCTCATTTAGCGCCCTCGTTCGGGGTGACCCCCTTCGAATTTATAGAAAAGCTTTATGGTTCTTGAAACTAGAGTCTTCCAGGCAGCCGACGGTGAAGATTTGGTGATCCTAGGTTGCACCGTTTTTGACTGATCCACCCGTGTGACAGACGGACGGACAGACAGAATTGCGATGGCTAAGACCCGCTGAAAGCAGTAGCTGCTTTCGCGCGTAAAAACAGAAAATGACGAAGTGTCAAACTGTGTGTTAAGGAGAATCGCTTAGAGCTAGAGAGGTACGTACCGCCGCTGAAGGAAGATCAGATTGTCTCAGTCGAGCCGCGTGATACGGACAACTGTGCTTTCTACAGGACTGTTGTTGCTGCGATGAACGAGATTCTCAGCATGAAGGAGATGAAAGGAAAAGTCGTCGATTTCGGCTTTGGCACGCAGCCGTTTGAGAACTGGGCCTTCCAGGTACGTTTTTGTTTTTATGTACTTATTAATACTCTTTGATTTTTGGGCGAGATCATTCGAGCGCAAACGCTTTCGCTTATAGCTACACATTTCTTTGTAGCGTGGTCTGTCAGTCTGTCTGTCACACTGTTACTCGTGCCCTCGCTTTAACCATACTAAGGATTTACGTGTCATTTGGTATAGGTGCACTTACGCGGTCCATTGACACATTTCAGTGTCTTGGGTTATAGGGTTCCTGATCACCCAGTGAAAGGTGAGATTAAGTCGGTCGAACCCGCAACCAAAACACGATAATTTGGATACAGCATCTGGGGGCACACTTCCATAATTTGGGCAAAAAAACGTGCAAAATTCCGCACGATTTTGAACTCCAGACTTTGACTGTACGTATTTTCAGTACTGATCGAGATATCAAAAACTGGAATAGCAAGTGATCAACTACAATCCGTTACGTTGGGCGAAAAAAGTGAACTTTGGTCCAGTTAGCACAAAATTAGATTGTCTGGTTTTGACCCATTTTAAGTCATCTTTTTCGGAAAAACCATACGTGTAGGCCTACGGCGTACGTGGGGGTGCTGCTTTGTCAAATTTGCACACATGCTAGAGAGTGATCAATGCTTGCTAGCGCACACCCCGCCAGCGTGTCGTTTTCTCTGTATAGATAAAGACCGAAGCTGAGAGTAAAGATACGGAAGCTGCTCGTGTGGTTTCTGAGGCGGCTGAAGCTCTGATACGGCTGAACCTGTCACTGATGGTTTACAGCGACTTGCGTACCAGTGATGCGCTTTCTGTGATCGAAGATCATTCTGACCGGATGCGCCAAGATTCTGAGCTTCGTAGTATCTACGCCAGATATTGTGACCGCTTGCGGGGAATTGTTGAGGCCACTGCGGTTCTGGAAGACAATCCCAAGCTTGTGAAACTTTACGACTTGCTGTCGCGACTGTACGCCAAGGACGTTGCCAAGGGTACGTTGCATGTGGATCTCATTATGGGAATTACACCGAGTCTCAAAAAAACTTCTCACGTTGTCTTTGTCTATACCTTCGCCTAATATTGACCGATTTGCAACCCGCGCTGGTGGTACTACGGCGTATAGGGGCGCGTCCTCTGGCTGGCCGATGGAGGAAGCCCTTTGTGAGGTGACTCTGAAGGGTTGTGCCGAATAATAAGACAGAATAAGGCACCGTGGACCAACAGTACCCAGTAGCTACTTCTATGAAGTAGCATAAGAAGGTTGACCCATCAGACAGTTTAAAGTGCTGATTTGAGGTTATACCGTGAAACAGTTGCAGTTCAAGGAAGGTTGATCTCTCAGCCAGCTAAGGGTGCTGATTTAAGGTGATGCTTTGATGGGGTTCACTGGGATCTTACAGATACCCATGGCTGATTGCTTGGTTGGTGCCCGTCTGGTCTGTGGTCTGGTCGTGTGCACTGTGTGGCTTCGCTGTCCCTGTCATGTCTTGGGTTGGGCGGGGCGTTGGAGGGACTCTTGCGAGGATGATGAGTCAGACAAGGATTTCCAGTAGATACCGAATACACTGCAGTTCGGGACTACGGTTTTCCTGTCGGGCTTGGAAATCCTGCATGGGCTCTCCATTGCCCCGTTTGGCTCTGGGACGTGGCAGGGGTGGTTTGGCTGCACTGCTCATGCAGGTTTTCTGCTGAACAGGTTGGGTCGCCTGCCAGGTGATTAGCTAAGGGGACTGTAAGTCTTTTGGTGAACCCCACAGTACTTGCTTGGTCAGGGCGATGTGACTCGACTGCCAGTGTAGTCAAGTAAGTGGGGGTAGTTGCGCTTTTTGCTATTCCTGCCATGACTTATAGTAGGCTAGTTGGGCTTAACAGGATTTAACAGACACCCATGGGTCATTGCTTGGTTGGTGCCCGCCTGATCTGTGGACTGGTCATGTGCGCTGGGTGGCCTCGCTGTTGCTGTCGTGTCTCGGAATTGGGTGGAGCATTGGAGAGGCTATTGCGAGGATGATTGGTCAGACAGGGATTCCACTAGATACCGAACGCACTGTATTTCGGGACTACGGTTTTCTTGTCTGGCTTGGAAATCTTGTGATGGCTGTCGTTTGCCCCAATTGGCTCGGGCATGACGGGGTGGGTGGCTGCACTGCTCATATGGCTGGTCTGCTGTTGGGTTGGGCCACTTGCCAGGTGGTTCCCTCTGGGGGCTGTGAAATCCTTTGGTGAGCCTCATAGTATAGGGAGTAGTCATGTGGGCGGGGGTAGACTGTGTAGTTGTGCTCTTTGCTATTCCTGTCGTGGCTTTCAGTACCCAGTATAACTGCTGGTAATTTTCTAGGGATGGCTGATGGGCTTACGTGGCGGCCTAAGCCTACGGGGCGGCACTGGCTGCCCTGCCCCGCATTGGAACATGGAACATGAACCGATTTGCAAAATTCTTTCATTGGCAAACTTTGAAAATATATTAATTTTTGACGACTATATGAACAGCGACAAAGTGGGAATTTTTTTGAGATATGCGGCTGTAGAAGTTGTGATATGGAAAAATTAGGATAATCGCACAATAGAACTAGAAGCAGTTGATAAAGAGCATCTACACGGGGACAGCGGGAAAAATTCACAACAGGAACAAAGTACACTGCTTTGATGACGTCTGGATTAACTTGCTTATGAATAATGGTTACATATTCGTAACAATTTGCAAAATATTTTTAACAATTTGATTTCGGCATTTTTTATTGTCACTGAAATACTAAAAATTGCTGCTGTGACAGCGTTTTCGCAGTTAAAATTCAATGCTAATTATTAGACCTACGTCTTAGGCCCGCTGTTGTCATCGTGGTCATTTTTTTCATATTACCCTGCGCTGTTTTTTACAATGTAGTCGAGCAAACATTGTTGTCAGAAATTCTGTTGCAGTTCAAAGAACTTTCCCTTTTTCCGTATCTGTTATTCATTTCGGTGCAGGTGTTTTATTTTGCTGCCTGTAGGAATAGTGCTGACAAGAACAAGATTCAGCGTTGAGAAGCTGGTTGAGTGCATAAAGGTCAATCCGCAGTTTGAGGGCAGAATTTTCCCGGAGCCTCTTCTTGGACAAGCTGCAATGACGGATGTGACGCAGAAACGCACGCTGGATAACTTCCGCTTGGGTGAGTGCTTAAGGTATTTCTGTTTCTCTGTAAAATTCATTCAGAATCACGCACCATGCGGCTGTTTGAAACTTATTTTGCGAGTACTCACGGTCAGAATTCTGCAAGTAAAACCAGTTCAGCGTGTGCTTGACGTGCGCTTGATGAATGCTGGACGAGGCTCGACGAGCTAACTCGTCAATCCAGCTTCATCGTGTGATCGACGGGATTTAACTTACGAGGGGCGTTGAATAAATTCCAGGACTGCATATTTAATACAACGACAGTAAGTCACACATTTCTGACAGTTATGCTATTTTTCAGCATATCCTCCCTGCTGTTCACTGCAATGTTCCCATTGTTCTACAATTCAGCTGGAACCCGAAGCATTAAGTTTTTGTTGACAGCTGTAGAAATTTCTGGACACAATGCTGTATCACATCTTCATCGCTCTTGAACTTAATGTCTCGCTGTGGTCCAAACAAATGAAAATTATTTGGAGCTAAGTCGGGACTGTATGGCAAATGCTGTAGCAGTTCCCAGCCCATCTCTTCAATTTTTTTAACTGTAGTCTGTTTAATGGGCCCATTGCACGGTGAGTCACTGACATTTTAAAGATCTTTCTGCAACAAATCTTGTCAATTGCTGCGAATTGCTGATCGTAATCAATTGGACAATAATGCACAGTGATACTCTTCATTCGTAGTATGTCTTTCAAGCAAAAAGTCTGCGAGAACAACTGTCCAAGTAAACCAAATGATGTTTTGTCTGCAACTGACTGTTTTTGCCGTATGCATTGCTCCAACACTGACGTCATCTCTAAATTACCGATGATCGCTGCAAAAGCGGGCGAACTATTCAAATACTTTCAAACGTGATAAAGTGTCACTGCTGATTACTACGGATAATCTACAACAAATTTCATCACTTTCTACTCTATCTGCGACTAGAAAATTTTATGATTATTCTTTGACTATGCCAACCATTAACGCCCATTATTTATATCTTAATAATAATGACGTCACAGCGTAACGTCATAAATGAAACCACGGTAAGTGATGTACAATAGTGGCTGTACAACTTCATAATAGTTTTGGTTTTCAACTCTCACTGTGTGCTTACTGAGAAGAACTGTTTTACAGTCCTGAAATCTATTGAATGTCCCTTGTATTTCGTGTGCCGTGCATTCTGACCAGAAACTTGGAGTCATGCGACTCAAATGGTTTTAGTCTCAGTACCAAGCTAGAGAAAGCATTCGAAGAGCGCAGGTACCTCCGCCAAGGCAAAGCTATTCGCCAGGTGGCGTCATTATCTTCGCTTTGCCAGCGGTTCGCTTATGCCCCCTTTAACGCAATGGTAACGAAAATTTCAAAGTGATCCAGAATCCAGGATTTTTGCCGGATCACGCCCAAAATTGAACCACTGGTAGTTTATGCCATGCCCAACATACCCTCAAAATTGCCGAAAGATCCGTCCATAACTTTTCGAGTTATCGCGTGGACTCACAGACAAACAAACAAACAAACAAACAAATAAACAAAAACCGGCAAAAACATTACCTCCTTGGCGAAGGTAATTACGCTGGTGTTTATCTGCCATCTTTCCAGTGCAAATCGCTCATCGCAGTAAAATGGATTAGGCTATAAGTGCGAATATTCAATGCATTTCGCCGGTTCATCATACTCAATCGTATCACATCATAATTTTCCGTTGTGTCGCTCTGTCGTGCAGGGAGAGAAGATGTTTTCTGCTGCAATCTGCTGGTAGCTACAGACGTGGCGCAGGAGGGTCTCGACATGCCGAGCTGCAACTTCGTCGTTCGCTACAACTTCGTGTCGAACGAGATCGGTTCCGTGCAGTCCAAGGGTCGTGCACGGGCGCCGCACAGCGAATGCTATCTGATCGTGGAGCGAGGCTCGAGCGAGGAGACGAGAGAATATGCCAACTTGAAGTGCGAAAGACGCATGATGGAGGCTCTGTGGCTGTTTGACGCGATGCCTTATGACGAGCTGCGAAAGAAGATCGCTGCTCAACGAGTTAGTTTGGTGCTTTTCATGGTGGGAGTTTTGGCAGTTAACTCATTGTGTCTGATCAATGTAGCCCAGTTAGTAGTTGGATGGGTGACTGTCTACAGAGAGGTATAAAAAGTTAAAAACTGTCTTGGTAAATAGTGCAGTGCTACTACTGCCAACCAATACGCAGATGTCCTGCAGTGCGTCCAGGGGAGGAGAATGGGAAGGGGGTATATTCCATTCCAACCGAAAACGTGTTTTGGTGCATTTTGGGCTTGAGAAACGCATCTGGTGGGTATCTTTTGTCATGTCTGCAGGAGCGGTTCTGGCAGGAGGTGCAGGCGCGGAAAGAGAAGCGTCGTTTGAACTCGTCACAAGTTGATAGCGAGCAGGTGACTATTCACTGCAAGGCGTGCAAACGACGCCTCTGCTGGGCGACCGATCTGCGACGTCGTGGCTCAAACTACATCTGCGTCGACGAAGACTTTGCTAGCAGCGTCGACATCAGGCTCATAGAGAAACAGAAGGACTTTAAACACGATGTACGCCTCGGTAAACAACTGCTTCTACTTTGCGCTTACGCTGTTAGGTGGCGGTTTGGTTAATGGCTTAAAATGGTTACATTGAACTTCAGCTATTCATAGGAAACCACCCTTTTAGAGCTATACAGGGCGTCATCTGCCAGGTGCAACGGTTTACCAGTTATCGTGCTCACAGAGCGGCTGTGCTGAAAAACAATTATACTGCGGTCGTTTTCGCAGAGCCCACAGTTTTTCGCGGAAAATTTTGCCAAATTCCGCTGGGTAGACGGACAGACAGACAGACAGACAGGATCAACACATGATGGGGCCTCCTTCTAGGAAGGACGGCCCCATAATAAACAGCATCAAATACCAACAGATTTCAATAGCTGTGTCTCTGTTAACAGTTCGCTATCGTCAGTACTTTAGCGAGCATCTTTTATAACACTTCAGACTAAGATTGCCAAAGAAAAAAATGATTTTCATGACACCGTTTTGCACTACATGGTGCACTAAAGAGCTACTGAATGTGTAGCTGTTGTTACTGGCTTAGTACTAGCCATGATCACATTTTCTTTAGTTTTTGCTCGTTTAGTTTGCCGTTGTCGTGATTTGATTAGTGCAGTTTTCAAACATTAAACTATATATTTTACAAGGTAGTGTAGCGACGTGTTTTCGGTGTAGTGGGATCTTTAATTATATCTTTATGGCAAATTTTCCAGGGAGCCCGCCAGTAAAAGAATTTTGAAAATTTGCTGAAAAGTGACAAAGTTATCGACGAAGCTTTGCGTACCATTTTTTGAGACAGTGTATTACGTTGCGTTGTCTAGGTGTGACGCTGTGTGCAGCGGTGAAACCGTGTGGAGAGACCTGCGAGCAGCAGATTGGTCCACAAGTCAAGTACAAGCAGGGAAGGCGAGTGTACGGCTATATACTGGGCGCAGGGAACGTCCAATGGCGTCTCATTAGTGCAGATACTGTGGTGTATAAACCGATTGGTAAATGGTCGAAGGTGCCATTTCAGATCGACGAGGATGATGACCAGCTACCTTGAATTAATTACGGCTTGAACTGATTGACAAAACGGTGGATGGCCATTGCCATCCATTATAATGTTGCTATTAGTTAATTAATTAGTTTAATTAATTAATTAGTTAATTACAGCGGCGTCGTGGGATAAAAAAGTATGCACAGGAAAGAACGTTCCGGTAGACAGCTGTTAATTTCCGACAGAGAAGATTACGAGTGCTTTATTGAATTGAATTTTTTTCTTCTAAATTTCTCCAAGATAGGGGCATTCAGCTTCACAATTTGCATACTTGGACAAAATGTTTAGGGCAAAATGATTTTCCAACAGTTTTCCATCAGCGCAGAAATTAGGGGCCCCTCCTTTCCTCCTGCCACGACAACACTACTGAACTAGTATAAGTGTATTTTATGAGCTCATGTTTTGAGTTTTTTTCTTTTTTTATTTATTTTAAATTTTTAATTGAATTTCTTGTGTAATATAATTGTATGGCTGAATGCGCCACCTGCATGCATGTGTTGAATTACTGTCCTTATCAGTGTGCAGCAAACGTTTTAATGTATCCAAACAAATGTTCCAAATAATTCAAGTTTCATATACGTTTAAATATTTCAAATGCTAAATTAAGTACTTGTATTCAGAGTAATTAAATACTTCGAAAAATTTTTGAATGTTCGCCAAATACAACCAAAAAAGCAATAGAGGATACTGTTTTATCTTAAATCATATCGTTGTTTTGTGCGTCGCTTCAAGTTCAGTGCTTCAGTTTCAAAACAATCAGTACTTGATTAGCCCGGTAGGTGGCTTACGTCATTAACGTTTTTTTACGTTTTTACACGCGACAGCATGTAGGCCTAGCCTAATGCTTCGCGCGTCTTATCTATCGTCGAGGCGTCCGTCCGTCCGTCAGTCTTTCCGTTAGTCTGTCTGTCACACTGTGGTATGCCTATTGTGTCAACACGACGCATGCTGAGATCACAAAGGGACGACTGAAAATGCGATACCGGTGGCTGCCACAAAGACTCTAGTTTTAGGATCCGACCATAAATTCGAAAAGGGTCGTCCTGATCTAGGCGCTGAATCAAAGACGGTACGAAAAATCGGCGATCGACTTTGAGCGAATTAAAATCGTCGTATCTCGGAGAGTACTGTGCGAGATAGGGCCCATGTTACTCTTAATCACTTATAAACAGTCATATACGCCCTTTCGATTGACATCAGAATCAGCAACATTGAAGAACAAAGTAGGAGTTTTAGTAATTTTTTGGAAATTTTAGGCTGCGACGTACATTTTAAGAGTGAACTTTCCCGAAATGGCTGGAAATATACCAAGATAACCTGCGTACGAAATTTTCAGCATTAAGCGCAAATTTTAGCACTCCAAGTTGCAACTCTAGATTTAACGAGGTCTGCGCACGCAAGCGTCAAAGAGGGGTACCCCTTTAAAAGTAATTATTTTACCAGTAGGCCTGGCTCGTTTAGCGTAAAAATAGGCCTTATATATAAATGCATTCGGCTAGGCTATACGTAAGCTAACTATAACTTGGGCCTACTGTATAAAATTTCATTATTGTGAAAATGGTATAATAGGCTTAGTCTGTGTAGAATTAAATAGCAAGCCCCTACAATCAGAGGTAGTAAAAATAACATATCACATTCTAACTTTTAAGTAGCTTAACTATGAACTGACTCAAATTACACAAGATAGGACCTAGGATGTGGTATTCAGTAGCAGTAGCCTATCCGCTACAGTAGACTGGCACAATTTTTTTCCACATATTAAGCGTATATTTTTTAGCCGACCGTACTTACGGAAGGGCCGAGCTTATGGTACGGTTGTCGTCCGTCGTCTGTCTCTGTCGTCACGGATGTATTGTGGCTAAACGGTGCGATATAGGGCCTAGGTTGTTATTTGCTATTGATCACTTATAGAAAGTCGCAAGCATATTGGCTTTCAAATGTCATCATAATCGATGACCTTGGCTGACCTTGAAGGGCCATAACGCACTATGGTATGCAAATCGTGCGGTATTGTGGCTAAACGGTAAGTCGTTGAGGGTCAGCGATGCTACCATCGGATAAGGCGCTGACGACTTACTATAGGCTGTCAATATAATAACCACGTTTTTATCTGCAGCGGTTTTGCCGCAATTTTCAATGAATATTTTCAAGCTGTAAGTGGCCGTATCTCGGAAACGGTGAGAGATATGGCCAAAGGTTGCTATCCATCACTAATAGGAAATTGCATACACCCTTTCAGACAAGATGAAAATCATCGACCTTCAATGATCTTGGAGGATCATCGAAGGTCACTGACAACCAGTACGGTCTGCTGTCTTATAACGTCAGCTGGAGTTTTTTTGTATTATGATACTAACCACAAGCTCTACATCGAAATAACAAAATAATGAAAGAAAAGCCATTGCAGGCCCATATGTACCAGCACCACTCATTTACACAAATACGTTATTTTAATGTCATGTGGCTAGTGGCTATGCTGTTGGCCTAAGCTATTCGATCAATATAAAAATAGTTTGTAAGTGGCGTTTAAGGTGGGGGGGGGTAGAAAAGTCCTGGTCTCGAGTAAGCCTATGCTGCAATCTTAGTAAACGAAAACCGGGTACCCGGGTACCCGTTTTAATACCCGACGGGTACCCGGGTACAAAAATACCCGAAAGTCCGAACACTACCTACGCCTACATTTTTGGTTGAATTGAAATTGAATAAAGTTCTCTCTTTCTCTTTAGTTCTAGCTATAAGACTATATATCATACAGGCTTATAGCTGGAACTAGAAAGAGAGAGTAAATATGCTGCATTATTTTACAGCATCAAGCATCAAGCAAAAGGTCGAATAAATTAGGGCTAATTTTTTTCTTATTCAACTTTTCTTTGTTTTTTTTTATTCCAGTCACTTTTTACGTGGGTATATATTGTTTCGGTCTATGTAAGTTAGTTAGGTAACAAAACGACAGCATAGCCGTAGTAGCAAAGTGGTATCGAAACAGTATCGATGCAGTAGGCCCTATTATAGCAATTACTCTGTTTATTTTGTATTTTTTTTCTGGAACATCTCTTACATTTTTGGCTGCGCGGGCGTGGGTCGATAAGCGAACGCCTGACAACCGTACGTCAGCTTATAGCTACTGTTACAACTGCAGCCCCCGGTATGATATCAATCAATAGTCCTACTTGGGTCTGCATGGGGAGCCCGTGGCGTAGCCAGAAACGTTAATTGGGGAACCTTCCTTTCTTTTCCCTTTCCTGCCATTCCCTTTTCCATCTCTTCCTTTTTTCCCATTTTCCCTTTATGTCTTTTTTCCCTTTTCCTTTGCTTCCACTAAGAAGTACGACCTCCTGAATTCAAGCTAAGAGGTCTCCGGGGAGCGCTATAAATTCTCCCAACTGGGTCTGGACGGAGTTCCAGCCGAAATCGAATTCGGTGTAATTAAAGCTGTAAAATATGAACTCTGGCCCATTCTGGTGGCAACAACTTTCATTATTTTTTCTGATTTTTTTATATTTATTTTGACAAAAAAATTGGGGGACTCGATTTTCTGGTCCCTCTTTTTACGCCATTTGGGGAGCGCCGCTAAATCTACTGTTTGAATATTAATGGCAATAGTCAACAATTTTCAACGTTCAAAATAGTACGCCTATCTTATTGGTTAATAACAGACAACAATTTTCAGTTTATAGCATTCAAGCGATATTTAAATTTAAGTTTTGATTTAGATTTTGGTCTAATCATTAGACGAACTATTGTAACGACACAGCTCAACACATGGTCACATCCTCGTGCAGTGTCAGTATCATCAACAGCCGAAAGGTACTCGTCGACCGCCGCAGAGACACGGCTTTAGTCGCTTCGGTGGTCGTAGGCCTACGTACCGGCTAAGGCCGCCCAGACGGCTGCCGGATAAATAGCCGGTCCGAGTAGGACTGGATATTTATCCAATAACCGTATGAATAGCTTTTCAGCTATTGATACAGCTGCCTAATAAATATCATGTGCTTTTTCAAATAGTAAGTACAGGTTTCCACTATTTGCAAGAAATATTTTAGTACCGAAATTTTTTTTAATAGTTGGTTAAATACACGTAGGCCTACTTCCAAACAGTATTACAACAGTCTTCTAATAAGCCCATTACTGACTATATCAATAGTAAGTAAGTATTTATTTATTTTTTTAACGCAGTATCCAGAACAATTAGTGCAACATCACAGCTGGACAACTAGGCACAAATAAATGAACATTAACAGTTGTCCAACAGAAATCCAACACTAGGCCTACACTGTTAGCGCCTCGAAGTGTATCAGCTGCTTACATTATTGCTGTCGTCACAGCAAAGTTGCCGCCTGCAGCTGACGTCAGAATTGCTATAAAAGAAGCCTGATTATTTTGACAACATATACTACAGCCTAACCGACTGATCAGCTCGATTAGCGGACCGCGCAAGATAGCCTACTTGGCACTTGACGGCAAGTTCTGCACACAAATTAATAATTGGCATACCGACTATCAGTGGTCATAGTGAGAGGGAACGCGTGCGCACTGCGTTCTTTACCTTCTATTTTTAGTCTGTATAGTAGCCCCCCTTGGATTCAAAATTAATGCAACCATATGTCACATGTTAAGAAATGGTTCCACCAAATTTGATTTTCGCCGGGGCCTCACTTTATGCAGAACCCAATGGAAAAGCGGACAGCGCTCCCTCAGACATTTTAGCTGTATTGGGCTGGTTGCTTCTACAGAGAGATGAAAGAAGAAATAGAGGAAGGGGTATGGGAAAGGAGAGCGATGAATAATTATGCTGAGAAGGGGAAAGAAAGAGAAAAGTAAAACAATAGAGTTTTCCTATTTTTTCATCGTCTTACTTTGACCACTGCTGACTGTAATAGATCTAATGAGGCAACCAGGTTAATTGTTCCTAGTAATCTAGGCCCGTAGACAAAGAGGGGGTTTATGGATCGGAGCGAACTTCCGTAGGTCTGCTGCAACCTGCTGGAAACGTTGTTTGAGAATAGCCAAATCTGTTCAAAAATATTACTGGTTCGTTAACGCCAGTGACGTCATTGTAGCATAAGCAGATTTTTTTTCAAAACTAAGACCAGGACTTTACGTGCAGCATCAAACGTTTTATAGATGTAAAAAACGCCAATGACGTGGCAGCAATCTGGAATAATAGTTTAGATAAAGAGAACTTGATTAATTTAAAAACGTGAGAAGAATAAAAATCGTTTTAAAACGTCGAATAAAAAAGTTTTATTTAGTATATTTGGACTAACTAAGTAAATTACATTACTATGACCTATTAATTCGTTTCTGTAATCCCAAAAGTGCTTCACGAAGCTTTTGATGAAATTTTCAAGGCACGTTTTTAAATAAAAAACGTTGAGCAAAATAAAAAAAAAGTTAAAACATAAAAAAACGTGGCAAGAATAAAAAACGTAAAAAACTTCTTTTACATCTATGAAACGTTTTGTATTTTTTGTTACGCTGCACATTGCAGCCTCGCATTATCTTACAGCCTTGCATTTATTGTGATGCGTTTTTCATCAGTCATGCATTACCAGCATCATTGTTGTGGCATTAAAGGTGCGTTCTCACTGCGCGCGCGTTAACGCGCGTCACGCCTCGTAACGTGCTTTAACGCGCGCTAAACGCGGGACCATTTCAATTGAATTGGTTATGTATCCTTTTTTCTAGGGTAAGGTAGAGCTTAATTGAACAGTCACTTGAGATGGTCCCCGCGTTTAGCGCGCGTTAAGGAGCATGACGCGCGTTACGCGGCGTACGGCGCGTTGACGCGCGCACTGTGAACGCACATTGACATATCGTCATTGGCTGTGTATAACAGATCACCATGACAACCGTTTGGTTGCTGCTGCTGCTGCTGACGCTGGTGTTAAACTCTGCTGCCAGCAATGTTAACGGTGCAGGTACAGTATCAAATTGACTCACATTTTAAGAAGAAACTGAATTACTGTTCTCCGCGAACGATGTAGGTTTCCCGATCTTGTGGGTGTTCCACTGGGAATATCGCCGACTTTGGAGCCAATATAGGTCTAGTGATCAAACTATGACTATAATTATAGGCCTATTATTACTAACGTCGTGTCAGGGAAGAAAAACAAGATTGGGCAAACGTTTTTCCTTATTCTGGGTTTTCGGATAGTTGTCGAAAAACTTTGTTCTCAAACAATTTTCTTCCAATACTGTATAATTTAGAACTGCAAAATCTTATTTATGGAAATAACGGAAAACAATTGAACTTTTGAGCACTCATAATCTATTCTGTCGAAAAGTTGCAGCTGTGTGACGGTTTCTTGCTTTACGCAAGTCTTCAAAAACATTTGGACTTCAGATCACGTTTCGAATGACACGAGAAAATGGATTATTCTTTTATTCTACAAGGTCAAAGATAGGTCGACACGAATGCGTGAATTACAGACAGACAGACAGAATAATACCGTAGCTAATAGTGCTATAGGCTAGCTATATTGCTATATTGCTCTCGCGCGTAAAAATTCGTAATCCCGGGATTCCCGGATCTCGTTTCTGGATTAGTCTAACAGATATGCCATCATTTTTGTAAACTCGATTGACTTATTTCGTTTTTATGCATAGGATGTTGTTACGCGCGTATAGCCATACCGCGTATTAGCGACGGTAATTCTGTCCGTCCGTCTGTCCGTCTTGGTGTAAGTAAGTAAGTAAGTAAAATGTAAATTTATATAGCGCATATTGTTAAAATTAACCTCTAATGCGCTTGTCACACTAGTACTGACAGAACAGGATTGTTTTAAAGAACTGTTTGAAACTGTCAATGTCACACGCTGGATCTCTGAGTTCATCTGTCAGCGAGTTCCAGACCGTCGGACCAGCAACTGGAAAAGCCCGACGGCCGTACGTGTTGAGTCGACAGCGGGATACGATTAGCCGGTGTCGGTTGGCAGAACGTAGTCGATGTCGCGATGC
>Ga0056128_1000389_pt1 | contig 37902 bp, 21 predicted proteins | sample WorMetLIZISLAND2_FD_71113 | JGI IMG/M metagenome (GOLD analysis project Ga0056128, IMG submission 71113) | Marine gutless worms symbiont microbial communities from Max Planck institute for Marine Microbiology, Germany - Olavius geniculatus... ... | reverse complement strand
CAACAGCAGCGTTACCAGTCTCAGAGATCAATCAAATAAAATGCACGGCTAGGCCTATATACGTTTATCAAAACGATCTGCGTTAAGTCGACAAACCCTGCTAATTATTATAAATGACAGCATAAAATAAACGCCGCTTACAGATGTGCACAATGTATACAACAGCAGCGTTACCAGTCTCAGAGATCAATCAAATAAAATGCACGGCTAGGCCTATATACGTTTATCAAAACGATCTACACACGTGCCGATCACTACCTGGATAAAACAGCACGTGCCTTATTACCGATTTGGTTACCGATTTGTCGGCACAGGGTCATATTTGCGCTTCGTTGTTAGGCTACCATTAGCTAAACCATAGGCTAACAGAAACATTTTCGGCTGTTACGCTAATCAGTAAACATTGGGCAAGTAGACCTAATACGACAAATAACGTCAAATGAAGGAGGCTTTAGACTATGTTAGTGATTACCAACTAAAGTCTGCTTGTAAGAACGCCATACGTATAGCCCCATCTAAGGTTACCCGAATGATTTTTGCTGTTTTAGAGGACTGATATCATCACATCGTCTTTACAATAGTTGTTAATTGGTAAGTTTTTTTACACATATCAATATAAAGACCGATTTCTTCCACCTCTCACTCCACCTTGTAGTTAGTAATGTGCCCGCGCAGTAACGCTCCGTTGCATTGAACACTCCAATCGTTCATCTTTGTTAGGCCTAATTTACTTGGCTTATTTAAAGTAAAATAATAACTGCTGTAGCGTAGGTCTACTGACATTGCAAACAGCTAAACTAACTTCGTAATGTGTACACTACAAATTAATTTTTTTAGAAAACTACAATGTAAGCCCTATCGGACAGTACGGTAGCTCGCTATTATTGTCGGTAACCTTATAGGCCTATTAGTATTGTCACCCGTCCAAATTAATCGTTTCCTTTGATTGTGTAGTGTAAGGCGCGTGTGATAAAGTGTTCTGTTGCTAACATTTTTGCTCAGCACAGTCTGCGGTTCATGTACATAAATTTTATATGTGGTTACACAATATTATGATATGATATAGCTGTCACTGACTGTCGTCAAAGTCTATAGTCAGTGACTGATAGCTCGGAGTTCATTGGATTTAGCAGCTAAGCTGCATGGACAGACAAACAGCGGCGCCCACTCCATTGATATCTGGATGCAGGATACTTCCAAGGGAAAACAGGATGCTTCCTGGAAACATTTTGGGGAGTTAAACGCGGAAGATTTATTTTTCTTGACAAATCAACAAAACACAGTCATTTGCGTTGCACATAGATGACTAAAAATATTGCTATAAAATGCATTTTATGGCCCCGAATGCGCAAAATACTCCGGCTCCGGACCCAAATTGGGAAGCTTACAGGAGAGAAAGAAGTGGGAGAAAAAGGAAAGGTAAAAGGAGAAAAGGGGAAGAAAAGACAGGAAAAGGATGAAATGGGAAGGAAAAGGTTGGTACTACTTGAAGGAAAGTTGTTTTTTGGTGCTGAAGGAAAATGGACGCCCCCGAGGTTATGACGTTATGACGCGTCGTCGTCCGTCACTGTAGGCCTAATATCACGCAGCGTCAATATCAGCGTCATCACCGCATCTCTTTCCCGCGAGATATTCACCAGTAAACTGCAGCAGCAGCAGCAGCAATTGACGATCTATCAACATCCGATAACTGCATCGCTTAATTTGTGCCTTTGCCTCTATTGTCCCATTAGTAAGCTGAGCCCATATGACACCGGTACGGCGTACCGGTGCTTATGTTGGAGGCGGTACGTCGTACCGACAGTACTGTTCTTGTTGTCACAACGGCGGCATGCTGTGCATCTGCGAGGTTTAAAATGTCATACGAATACCAAACTGTCACGCACCAAATGCGTTACTCAAGGTCAAATTTTATAAAAAAAAACTCATTTTTTTCGGCCGGGATGAGACTCGAAGCTCACTGGGAGAGCATATGGCGCTTACCCACACCCATTAGTCGGCTGGGGAAAGGATAAACCCTCCACATTTCTGCCCCCTTTCGAGTCATTAATTTTTCTGCGTCACTTTATGTTGAAATGGACGACACGGCGTGCCGACTTCTGTTGCTGGGACAGGGTACAAACAACCCTTAAGTAACCTGTGCCATATTTTCAAACCTTACTCCGCGCTATAAGCGCCGGCGGCGTCATGCGTTAAGAAAGTAGGGGGCAGGGACGATGTTGCAATTATCCGACAGACAGACAAAACAATTCGACAGAGGAGATAGTGGGTGTTCAGAGGTTTAATTTTGCCACTGAATTCCTCCAAAATTGCATTTTAAAAACTTTTGATAAAAATAAATTTTCGATATGGGGGTAAAATTTGTGGGGAGAACAAAATCGCTCCATGCCCTTTATTCCCCCGGCCACGACGCCATTATTAGGCCTATATTCTATTATTTTGTCGCGTCATTTCAGGCTGAAACGGATTACCCCGCATGCCGCATGTCGATGTGTTTTTTGTTGCTGTATCCTACACATGCACCACTGGCTGAAGCTATCTAGCTGGTTAATCTGGGTGTAGGACATTTCCGACGTATTCCCCTCCTGGACTTGTTTTTCGGTCAGACAAGTCCCCTTGACTGATATCTAATCGTTTCTGTGACACCCTACACCATCCTTTTCTTCATTGACATGCTACATGTTGATCGAACATCGCATGCTTGCGTTGCTGGCAATGTATCGATGTTTGAACTGTAGGCTACATCAGCCTTTCATCCCTCCGGGGTAGGTAAATCGAGTACCACTACCGGCCTGTCTGGCTGTGGTTAAGGCGGGGCGCGTTCGTCTGTGTCGGATGCATGTACGTGGTAGCTAACACTGTGTGATCCCACGTGGCAGGTGACGCTCCGTAGCTTTGTAATGGGTTTCTATTAAGAGCTGTACACCACATTTACCTTTACTTTTATGTTGCATCACCAGTGACGAGGGATATGTCTGTTATAGTGGGACGTCCTACATCCGGTTAATCCATCCCAGCAGCCGCTGACACGCCCGTCATCTCTGCCTGCTGCTAGTAGAGTAGCAGTTAGCTGGATAGATGACACTTATGTGGATCGCAAATGTACAATAAAACTGCAATAAAACAACTTATTTTGTTGCGTTGCAGCTTTATTGCACGTCTGCTAACGTCATTATCCGGAGCAGCTCTTCGACTTGTACAAAGAAACGTGTCTTCGGACCTTCTCACGTCATTGAAGTACGATAGTCTATGAGTTATACCACCGTGGATCGTAAAATTAGGCCTACATCACACACTTGTGCATGATGAAATATTGACCGGTTTTTACGGGCGAGAGCTAGCATTTGAGCGTATTAGGTATATGGTAATTCTGCCTTGGTGTCTGTCTCTCATAACCCGGTACCGATCGGAGCTCAGGTGAGACACAGACTTCTGGTTTTTATCTTATGATAGCTTAGAGTCTCTAGTATTTCAATACAAAATTTTATGCCACTGGCTGAAAATTGTCCCACGAACAAGGGAGAGAAACAAAGCCACCCCACTTTAAAAGGCGTTATTCTACTGTTATTGGCTCGTCCAACGTGAAAATGGCTGTAGATAGACACAGACATGCTGTTTATCATAACAAGTACTGGCGACGAGCTTCTTAGGAATGTCAACGTTGATGATCTTAAATGACCGTGAACGACCAAAATATCGGGTTTTAGTGAATTTTTCGCGATTTTGGGCAGCGACACGCATTTTAAGAGTGAATTGCGCCGAAATGGCTAAAGATAGACCACAACAACCTGCATATAAAATTTTCAGCATTGAATGTAGATTTTAGCAATCCAAGTCCGGACCCTTTAAGTTTAAGGAGGCTTGCGCACGCGGGTGTCAAAAACGGGTACCCTTCTAAAAAGTGGTTATTCTTCCGCTGTTGGCTTGTCTAAAGTGAAAATGGTTCCAGATAGGCACAGACATGCTGCTCAACATAACAAGCACTGGCGACGAACTTTTTAGGATTCTCAACATTAATGACCTTGATTGACCTTGAGCCCTAAAAATAAAGGTTTTAGTAATTTTTGGCGTTTTTTAGATCCGAAAGAGTGAATTGCGACGAAATGGTTGGAGATAGACCAATATTACCTGCGAACACGAACTGCTATAGGCTCTTGTGCGTCTCATGAGTATTAACTCAGATTTCTTGTTATAATTATTTCACTGACTATTTTTATGGAAAGTATACTTCTTTGCACAGCCAATCTCGGTCTTCAGACAGCGTCTCAAGACTTTCCTGTTCAGACCTATAGGCCACAAGTAAGCTCACTTATACTGAGGAGGTCCTATAAAATATTGTTATACCTCAACGCAAATTACGTAGGCCTACCTGCACGACTGGTCCAAATCACGTCACGTGACGTTCACAAATACGCAATATTTACCAAACGCTCAAACAGCCGGTCAAAAATCACTTTAATATTGCCCTCGAAGCAATATTATAGTGAATTTTGACTGGTCACGCCAAAATAATATTCAGGCCGTCTATGACCACGCCGACGACAAATGGCTGGCTGTATTGTGGCCAAACTGTACGTCGTGCGTTAACAGCAGAACCATGTTGTTTGTTGACTTTATTCGAAGGGATCGTAAAATGCACAAATTTTGCGTTAAAGTATAACAAAACAAATAGCAACTGGCGTCATCGATCATTATTGGGAATTTTTTCCTGTCAGTTCGTAAAATATTGCCCTCGGTCTTTGACCTCAGGCAATATTTTACGAACTTCAGGAAAAATTTTTCAATAATGACCTCGAAGCCAGTCACTATTTGTATAAGCTTAATGCTCAATATTCAATAGGCCCCTAATAGGCCTAATAAAACATTTGTAGAGCGCCGTAGTGCCGTAGCTTCAAAGGCGCTAAGTTAAAGCTTTATGTGATAGTGATGACGATAAGTAGGCCTAAGGTAAGCTTATAATAGCCTACTTAATCAACATGCTAACATTGGCCGCATGTTGTTGCGTTTCAGTTTATATTCTGTCCATGAATCAGCGCCGAATCCCGAATTCATCAATTGGCTAGCACGACTCGAGATGGCTACAGTAGATGTATATTTTTCAGTGTGCATGATATTGGAATTCAAACACGCTCTGGCCGCTAATCTGCAGGGTTTAACTTTAATCTACAGCCGACAAACCACCGATGCAGCAGACTCAATTCTATTCGTTTTCCTGCGAGATGCCGTAAACCGTGAGTGACTGAAGGCAGAAGTGATTGCCGGAAGGGATGGTAGGCTAATAGATAGGCTGCTACAAGCTTTTACCGATATTGCAACTGTTTGTAAAACTAAAGTTAATGAAATATTTACTATTCTTCAATGTGTTACTACATGCTGTCCGGAAAAGATTTTACAGTCTCCTTTAAATAACGGTAGCAATTTTAAACACATTTTTTATTTAAACACATTTTTACAATTTTGTCATTTATTATTTCAATGATCAATACGTCATTACACGGTATACAAGGTAGATGACAACGGAAAATTTCTAAAGCACATTTTGCATGTTTTACTAAAACGTATCATCTAGATAACGTGTGCCAAAAACTGTAAAAAACGTTTAAATTTGTTAAAGGCACGCTTTATTCAGAAAAAATGTAGGCCGTACACTATGTCCGAAAAAACATACAGTTTTTTTCGGTCACTGCACATTTAGTAGTCCTACATTTACGCATTTGTTACTCAACGTTAAGAAAAAACAATTGCAGAAAAAGACGAAAAACTAAAGTGGAAAAAACTTGAAAATTCAGACAGAATGCGCAAATGCAACAGTTGTACGACGTTGGCCAGTCGCGGTAGAAATTTTCTGCAGCTGCAATCACAATAAATAGGTAAGTAAGTAAGTAAGAAGGTAGCCGAGACGATTAGAGTGTCCATAGCAACTAGCGTTACATAAATATATCGATGATGGACTGTGCGGGTACAGTTGGCATTCGACAATGCTGCAGTCATGCATATCGTAGCTCATGAGTCATGCTGTACCGATGCATAAGAAATGAGTAGGCTACTTACTAGCTTACGGGCTACATAGTAAAAGTAAATTTGGGCGGTGGTGTGTATGCTGCCTGCACCGCGGTTCCAAACCCATATCGTAGCTGATGACGTATGCCGGGTCATCGGTCAGCTACGCTTGACCAACTGCTGCTGCTGCAGCTACCCACAATGCATTGCAAGCCAGCCATCAATCTGTCAACGGTTGCCAGGCAACCAGTGACGCTGTGTCACCTTCGCATGAATGCCTGCTCGAAGCCATTTGTTACAAAACCGCAACGAAATCTACCGTTTTAATTGAGTACGTAATCCCTCGGTGATTTTCCATTGGCTCCAAAATGCGTGACCATGAATAGCTCTAAACGGTATTAGCCTACACAGTAGTTTTTACCTACTGAGTAGTTTTTACTGAATTAGACATAGCCTAGGTATCAACACACTCTACGGTGTATTATGCGAGTGTAACGAGGTGTATTACACAGTAGATCATGCTGAAACATACCGTACTTTTTCATGACTGTGATCGACGGTGAGTTCTGCTCGAGAATAGGTGCTGTGGACAGACACTAGCCACGTTTCGATCGTCGCGCTTGAGTGGAGCGAGATTTTGGGCAGTTAAAACACTCCAGACACAGCAGTGAGAGATGGGCGACTAAAGTAGGTCATGAAATAAAATATAGTCAACTTACCTGCAGATGACGCAGACCGTCGAGCCAGAACGCCGGCACGTGGGAGATGCGATTGTGACTCAGATCAACGAACACAAGCGAGTAAAGTCTTGACGTCGTCGTTTTCTGCTGTAAGGTCATCATGCAGTGACGTCATACTGTAGCGACGTCATCAGTTTCTGTTGTGACGTGACGTACACAAGCGAGTAGAGTGCGTCGAGTGTTACTATGCGCGTCAGTCGATTCCGCTGCAGATAAACGCGTCGCAAGTTCTTCATCGCCGACACGTTCTCGACGACCGTCAGCCTGCCCGCCTCCAGGTGTACAGTCTCCAGCTGTGTGAGGTGGTTGAACAGTTCAACCATTGGTCAACAACTCAGCCAACTGACCACTGGTCAATGGCTCCACCTTTGACCGTTTCCAGCATCAACCAGTGGTCATTGGTCAACATCTGAGCCGCTTGACCATTGGTCGTGAAGTGGCTGAACAGTTCGGGTTCTATCCACTCGAGGTCACTGAACGCGACGTCTAGTACAAGCAGATGGTGAAACTGGGCCAGCATGAGTCTACACCATTACCAAAACTACAACCAATCCCATCTCCGCTACCGTTTTTATCTCTAACGCTTTGTGTCAGGAACATAACAAAGACTACTTGTAGTAGTAACGCATGCTGAAACTGCTCAGCTTGCCATCAGCATCATCGTCATCATCATCGTCATCGTCACTGTCGTCATCACTGCTGTAACGAATTGTTGTCGCAAAGTAATGCACCGAAATAGCGAAGCAAATAGCGAAACTGTGCCAGCATGTCTCGAGTGAGGTTTCCGACGCTCATTTCGCCGATCGACAGTCGCGTCAGCGGCAGAGAGACCGTCTGGACTGACTGGAAGAATCTCTGTCGAGCCGCCGGCGTCGACGTTACGTTGTAGCTCGTGCAGTTACTGCCGACGTCGTCCAGACTCTTGCCTGCCGCGTACCTGGTGAGAAGACGAGAGAGGTTGTCTGGATTAAGCGGGTTGCCGGTAAGGCTCAGGTACTTGAGAGTTTCAGACAGACAAACGGCGAGGTAACACATCGTAGTGATGTCGACAAGAAGCTTACTCTCAAAAACCAGGACAACGATAAAGATAGAAACTTTTCTTGTACTTTCAGTTTTATATCGAACGCGATAAGTTACAAAGTCTACAAAAACTTGCATAGACTCTCTGAATGTCAGGAATCATGAACAAGACTTTTCCGCCAAGAACCAGAGCAAGACCCTTTTGTCAATAACAATAACTTGATAGTAGTTTTTTTACCAGTTCTTGTAGAAAAAGGCAATGAGTATCATCATCATCTAGTACAAGCAGTACAAGATTTGAGAAGATTTGAGAGTTTCAGATAGCAAGTACGAAACCAAAGACTTCACAAGTCACTTGCTGACTACTTTTAATCTGCAGAGTTCTTAAACCCATAAACATAATAAAACACCAGCGGGTGGTAATACTTGAGAGTTCCAGACAGCGGGCAGAGAGCATCCTCATCGATGTTTTCCAGTTCAGTCTCTGCCAGATTCAACACATCCAGCGGCACGTGTCCCAGTGGCCGGAGGTCCGCCGCAGACAGAAAGTGGATTCGATTGCGGCTGAGGTCCAACTGTCGCAATGAAGTCAGCCGCGCGAAGCTGCCGTCCAGCGTCGCCGTGGCGATCTCGTTGCAGCTCAAATCTAGAATCTCCAGTCCTGGAGCAAATGACAATAAATTTGTCATAAAAATGACTTGACCTAGAAAGCAAAAATTAAATCATGACTGTTACGACAAAGACAAGAACTTCTCTCTCTTTCTCTGAGACCGTCAGCTTAATAGCAAACACAGTAATGAGGGACTCTTTAAAACATTTCGAGGACTCTTCCCCATGGATAGGACTTAAATGTCAAAGACTAGGACCAGGACTTTACTGTCAAGGACAAGGACTTCTCTTTGGTTTTAGAAAGTCCTCAACGTAAAAACAAGAACTGTGCAGAACCTCCAGTCCCGGAGCGAATGCCGATAAGTTGACCGGTACCGTGGTAAGTAGATTAAGACTAAGGTCCAGTTGCCGGAGCGCCACGCAGACGCAGTCCTCAGTGCGGGTGACCTGGAACGACTTTATCATGTTTGCCGACAGAGACAGTTCTTGTAGTGACGTCATCGCGCAGAAGGTCGTCGTGTCGACCGACGTCAGACGATTGCGGTCGAGCACCAGCTGAGAAACGCGCCGTGACCCCGTGAACTCTTCCGGGTCGACCTGACCTATATCGTTGTCCTCGAGGTAGACTCTTCGGGCGGACCGCGGCAATGGCCCCGGTATGACGCCCAGCTCTCGCTGACTGCAGTCCAGCGTTTCCATGTTGTTATAACAGTCGCAGACGTCGGCGCACCACATCGTAGTTTCCGACTTGGTGGCTGGAGACAAATTAACGCGATCTAGCAGCAGAAAAAGAACTGTTATTACTACAGTTTCTGTCCCATGATGAAGAAATTCTGCCGACAGAACTGCCATGTTAGGTCTTCGATGCGTCAGTCTAACTGGCTGAGCAGAAAATACGCGGGGAAACTAGCGACGACTGTTTAACTTATTGAACGTCACCTACCGTGTGATGGCGTCATCGACCAGCAAGCAGCAGTAGTAAATTTTCGGTACAATTACTGGACATCATATCAGCTATCCAACCCGCAGCAGATCTGTGATACTGTCAATCTGTGAAACGAGAGCTTCTATCTGACATATATCACCTCTGCACCGTCACTGTCGGTTTTCAACTTTTCAAGCAGCGTTTTAAGAATTCCTGTTTCCGAATCTACTTAATATACTCACGAATCTGTCGCGGCGTGATCCCAGAAATAACGTCCATTATTTAAGCCCAGTGGAATCACTATATTACACGGGACGTCGCACCAAGCAACAACAGCAGCAGTAACGCCAGCGGGGGATCTGGTCACTGTCGCAAACTCGCGGCGTATCACAGCATCAAAAACGCCGTCAATCTTTACGAACGCTGAAACACTGGCCACCCACAGACTTGACCGGCTTCTCAACGACTCACAATCCTCGGTGTCACAACTGATCCGCCACTGGACAACCGGTGATCGGCTGTGATCGGCTGTGTACGCGCTGTGAAAGACCGTTCTCTGGTGACACACGGCACACAAGCACCACGCAGCAGCAGCAGCAGCAAGAGTGCAACGGTAGCTGACTGGTGACGACTGCATGTCAGAAACACAGATCGGGCATATACATGCCAGCCGATCGGCGCGCTACGTTGCACAGAGCTAGCAAGCCATCAGTGCATCGAACTGTTAGTAACTCTGTTATCGCTAGATCGATGCCGTATGCTGCTTGTCTGCTGCACTTCACTGCGCCTTGTCCTCCCCTACGGCAAATCTACCACTTACTGCTAGTAGTCGTGCCAGCTCAATCTGCCGCCGCATGGCTACATTCTGCCAGACCACCGCCCACAGAAGCAACGTTATGCTTTTACGCCATGTTCCACAAAGAAGTAGCCACTTTGTCTGATGGGTCCAACTTTGGCTAACATGGACCGATCTTATTAATTTCCGTGCACCGTTGCGGAACGAGATGACGTAAATCCGACCACCTCGCCGAAAATTGGTTTCTGCACTACCTTGTGAAATTCTAGTGGTAAACTTTACAGACTTAATTTCGTGCACGTAATAGCCAAAAGAATATGCACAGTCTCAGACATTAATTTTGCTTTAAGATGATACGTTAAAAGATATGTCGATTAGCCGAATAACGCCCCCGATTATGCGCAAAACAAGAACAAATGTCTGCAGAAAAATATAATAACGGCCTGCTTGCCCTATACCACGCAAAAACCACCATAGTAAAATGGCGTAATTTAGTATACCGGTATGTCAACTTCTGAAGATACAATGCACAATACAATATTGAGTACTTGATACGACTGAGTTTGCTATTGCTGTTGGTTTTTACGCCGGAAAGCATCTACTGCTTTAGCGCGTCTTAGATATCGCAATTCTGTCAGTCCGTCTGTCCGTCTGTCACACGGGTGAATCAGTCAAAAACGGTAAAAGCTCAAATCACCAAATCTTCACCGTCGGCTTCCTGGAACTTGGAAGACTCTAGTTTCAGGATCCGTAAAGGTTTTCCATAAATACGAAGGGGGTAGGAAAAATTTGCGATTTTTAGCCAATAAGTCGCTGGACGTTTGCTGGACTTTTACTGGATCGTGTGAACACTTTATTTCTGTGTACGTGTCATAGACTACTTAAAATAAGGACTGACGGCAGCCGTTCTCAGGTCCACGAACTTGGGTCCATCGGTATTTTAGTGTTTTACTGTGACTTTGTGAAACGTAGTACGTTTGCTACAAAATTTTGTACACACAGTGTTACAGACAACGTGAACAAATGTTGCAAATTTGGTGATTGTGTGATTTTTATTTTTTCGTATGTGCATATATTGTGGCTAAACCGTACGTACCGACGTACACAATATATGGGCACACGAAAAAGTGGTAATCAAACATTCGCCAAATTTGTAGCATTTGTTCACGTTGTCTGTGACACTATGTGTACAAAATTTTGTAGCAAACGGACCACGTTGTCACAGTGAAAAATTAAAAATACCGATGGACCCAAGCATGGCCGCTATTAGTTTTTATTTTAAGAGCTGTATGGTACGAATCGTAAGCATAGTTACAATAAAACACGCGACAGACGGACAGACTGAGTAGAAAGAAAATTTGTTTTTGCAGCGAGTGCAGTGGAAAACCATTTGACTACGAGTGACGACGACGAAGACGACAACGTATAATGAAAAGATCGATGTCGAATGCATAGGACAGTAGGAAACAAACGCTTTGTCCCCAGTCTCCGGCTGTTAAGGGGCGTACAGAGCGACGTAACTAAAGTAAACTGAATTGACATGTTTTAGTTTTTAACGAACTGACCAATAGTCAAGCAGTAATGCATTACAGTAGACACCGTCTAACGGCGTCAGTGACTATCCTACGTGACTAGGCGCGCCTATAACGCGCCATGCTCGCCCATTGGTCAATTCGTCAAAAACTAAACCGTGTCAGTTCGGTTCAGTTACGTCGCAGTGTACGCGCCTTTACACTAGCCCCGCGTTTAGCAAACTAGCAGTTACTGTATGGGGTGACTTTGCCTTTTCATTCTTTCCCCCATTTTACTCTTCTACCTCTTGCCTCTCGATACGCCTGAGCAATTCTACGATTTCAAAATATTTGCTATAATTCGAAACCGGTGGGGTTTCGTTCCCACAGGATTTTGACAGCGGGGGCAGCCGGTCGCTGGCTTCTGTTGACAATGTCTATACGGGACGACGCCAGACGCAGATGGACGCAGATGCGTATTAAATGTCTACCGCGGCGACCAGTCTGTGAGTGAACAAAATCGAGTTAGTCACTCACATTGCGTGCTTCAGTCATCTCTATAGTAACGCCTAATTACACAGACATCTTAACATGATGAACCAGTTCTCTGTGCATAGACAGCGACGAGTATCTTATTTTCGCTTCTGCGATTCGCATATGCGTCATTTGTTTCTATTCCAGCATCGCAACCTTTTTAAGCAAAACATTTGACTAAGGTTGTGGTTCAGATTTTTTTTATCTTTCTGCAATTTTTATTTTGATCGTTTTTTTATTTGTTAAGGTTTCTGGATTTTGTATGGCTATTATCTTTTTTGACCAGTTTAACTTGAAGCCAAACTTTAACTTAAATGTTGATGGACTGTGAAGCTCCTTAATTTAAAACGTTTATCATGTCTCTAATAGGTCGTCAACAGGGCTGGAAAACGGGTTCAGAAAAACCAAGGCTTTAGGTTTTTTAACATAATTTTAAAACCGCAAATGTTTATATTTAAGGGTTTTATCAATTATTATTTGATGTGTAATTTACAATACAAATACAGATAATTTCATACTTTAATTGTAAATTTTATGTTTTGATGTCACGTCATTTACTCAGTAAAAACCGTATAACATAAAGAATGGTTTACAAAATGTGTTTCCTGGGTCTTACAATTATTTATGTCCGCCATCCCATCGTCTTTGTATGAAAGCTCTAAAACCTTTAAAACTTTAAATGTTTTTCCAAAACCAGGATTTTTGCAGCCTTGGATGTAAATTGTTATTCGTAACCAGTTTCAGAGCAAATGGTGCCGTATTTTTCAAATAAACTCAATTGATTGATCGTTTTTTTTGATTGATGAGTTATTGGCTGAATTCGGTGGATGCGCTAGCGACTGATGCCAGCGACAGGCTGACAGTGAATCATATTGAGCGTGCAGCAGTCTATAGAGACAGCAGCAGAATCAGCAACTCATCATTCAATCATTCTCACACTGGATGGTCCAGAAACAAGCCAGCATGCCCACCAAACTGTCACTGTCAAACTCAAACATTGATCTGTGCGGCCGACCGGCAGTGAGTGCTAGGCGTAAAAACATTCTCTGCTTCCGGTTGCAGCCGACAAGAAAATAGAAACGGGTGGGAGCAAAAATTATTTTTTTTAATTTTCATATTATGACACGTCGTGTAAATATTACGCAAGCATTGGTACAAAACAAACTGACACACTAAATAGCAGCCATGAGAACTTAAGCAAAGTTGCTGCAGCACTACAGACTAAATGCAAATAGTAGGCGTATATTTTAGTAAAACTTTGAAAGCAACCTGGAAACTATGGGTCTAATAAAAATTTCAGAGAAGTATTTTTCTAGGGCTAAACGAAAACCGGAAACACACAACCCTTCAAGCCTTAGAATAAAGTTAATGTACCGTGAACAGATTTCACATTCGTATTTTGGTCGCACATGTAGCCATTTTATTCCGAGTCTAACAAGTGATTTGAGCAAAGCTCACGAGGCACGCGAAAGCCTATAGCAATTTTTGTTTGCAGGTTGTCTTGTCATCCATTTCGTCGCAGTTTACCCCTATAGAGTGTGTGCCGCAGCCAAAAATTGCTAAAATCACTAAAAACCCGACTTTGGGGGTTTAAGGTTTATGTGCTACCGCTTTCAGGTTAGATAAGCCAATAGCGGGAAAGTAACGACTTTTTAAGTAATACTCCCTCTTTAACGTCCGCGTGCGTGGGTCTCCTTAAAGCCATGGGTTTGATTGGTAAAATCTATGTTTAATGCTAAAAATTCCGTTTGCAGGTTTTCTTGGCGAATTTCCAGCCATTTCCGCGCAATTTACTCTTGGAATGTGTGTCGCAGCCCGAAATCGCAAAAAATTCACTAAAGTTTCATATTTTGGGGGTTGAAGGGCATTCAATGTCATTGATGTTGATACCCTTAAATAGCTCGTTACCAGTGCTAGTTATGATAAGCAACATATGTCTGCTTGTCTGCCTGTCTGAAACCGTTTTCACGCTAGAGGAACCAATAGCGGAAAAATAAGGACTTTTAGAGAGTATCCCTCTTTCACGCGCCGTCGTTTGAGGAGAATCCCTTCACCCGGTGGCACAAAGTTTTAATATTTTTAGCAAAACAATATAAAAATAAGTCCTTTTGGCAGAGCATAGTGAAGATTTCGCTATTCTATAGGTGTCGCCGTTTTGATACATACGTGCCAGGGTGTGACGGACGGACGGACAGACGCCGCGACGATAGCTAAGACGCGCTTAGCATAGCTATCGCGCATAAAAAACTCGCTGCATTACATCATTGTCTATCACCAGGTGGCTTAGTGTGCGGTAGGATGTCAGACTTACGATCGACCGGTCCTGGGTTCGACTTCTGTTCGGGTCGCTATCAAGTGGATACTAGTTGCATCAGTGACTGTCAGCAGACAAGTTAACCAGCTACGTGTAATAACCAACCAACCAACCAACTTAGTCTCACGTCCCTAAAATTCATGTACGGGCCCTCACAAATTATACCAAACAGGGCTTAATTGGGTTTAAATCCGGTCATGTGGATGGTTAGAGTAGACCTACTAGTAGGCCTATAAATTTTATAGAACACTGGATGGGTTGCTAAGTTTGCTACTGAAGAGATTAATGAGCGTCGTCGTTGTCGGAAGCGCTGTCGTGTCTGAAATCAGTTTAGCGGTCGTTTCACGGGCAGAGCATAAGTCACTAATGAGGTGTTTACACGATCCAGCAAACGTCCAGCAAATGTCCAGCAATTCACCTGCATTTTGAATGCATTTGCTGGAAGTTTGCTGGACGTTTGCTGGATCGTGTAAACACCCTATAACGCAGACGTGTGTTTCCGTGCAATCAATTTTACTGCTGACGTTACGACGACACATACGATGCCGCTGCTGCTGCTTATGCTGATGTTAGAGCCTAAAGCGTGAGGCAAAAAGTATCCTCCAAAGTTTTTCTTAACATTCGCTGGAAATTTTAAAGTAAAATTCTCAGAGATGTCAAGTCAATTAAGACTGCGTTTTGTATCAAAACAGTCTTAAAGCAGGTTTCAGTGTCTTGGTCTTGAGGCTATAAATAATTTGTTTGCATTTCTACATATTACGTCATCATTGTTGTCACCACGAATGGGTTTAGGATGGCCTAAAAACGAAGCATTAATTTTAGAAGCACGTCAGTAAACTCTTTGACACTTAAGTCCGGGTACAAGCGACAAAAAATAAAAGTCTTAAGACGCTGCCAGTGCCTTAAAACCGACAGTGACAGTACAGAGGTGATTTCATTTTATTACAATTTTATTTATTTTAATCACAGGCTCGTGGATGTCCCTGAGTAAAACCATGAGTGTAAAACAAACAATAAACACGCAACACACAAATTAGAAAAGAGATAGGTTGCGTGACAAAAGTACATTCTACACATCAGCTGCTCGTTAGACAGTCCTGTTTTAAACAAAGTGCAAACGTTCAAAAATGCAAAGGTTTAATGAGTTCTATAAGCGTACACGATTTCTTTTCTGCTTTTTTCTGCTGCTGCTGCTCCTGCTACTGCTGCAGACAGCAGCGTCGTGAGTTTAACAAACTGTGAGCAGAAAGTTGCAATTTCTTTAGAGACAGCTACAAATTTTGAACAAAAAATTAAAGGTTCTTAACATTTTAATTTTGCCTCTATATTTCCCGTAAATGAATTTTCAGCCCCAAACTTTGTACGTTTAAAAACAATTTTTGATAAGCTAAAATTTAAAGAGGGGAAAGGGAAAACTGGCCATCGCTTGCCCCGCTTCTACTGCCTCTTATCCTTACCGCAATGCCACTGCATTTGCTGCTACTGACACTGCTGTAGCTGCAGCTGCTGCTAGAGTGCTTGATATTTTAATTTGCCCACAAATTCCCTCAAAATAATGGATTTTAAACGCAAAATTTAACAGTTTTTGGAAAAAAAAATTGGCGAAAGCACATTTTTCGACAAGTTAAAATTTAGAAAGAATTGCGCTTTTTGTGGCCTCCCTCGTGCCACGACGCCCGTACATTTTCTGCTTTTGCTGCTGCTGCTGCTGCTAGGTGTGACGTATGCCACTGATAAGTGATAACGTATGGACGATGCTCGCCCAAGCAGAACGCTTGGTGCGCTGGAGCGTTTAATTACCTCGGCCCCGTATGTGAGCATCACAACAGTGTTGTTTATAGCGTATGACAAACAACAAACATAGTCTAAGCTATACTATACTAGTCTTGTAAGTCGTGATTGCGATCTCATCTAGAAATCCTGGGATAGATCCCGGTCGTTTACGCCAATCCCGATTGGCGGCGTCTCAATAACGGGATTTTCGGAATTACGAAAATTCGTTAAAATAATACTTTTTTCCAGTATTAAATGACAAAATTTCAATGTTCTATAGAATAAATAAACTAAAACGTGTGCGCTAGATTCCTTGTTGTGCACTGTAAGCTGTATTTAGTCAGTCACAGTCACTCTACTTGTAATTAATGGCCGTAAAAGTCTTTTTCAGCGAAGGTGCATGGAATGGTTTTCTGCTTAGCGATATTTTAATTTGTTCCAAAAATATTTGCTCCAAATTTTAGATATCTGTTGTCCGTAATGTTTTGGGTGTTAGCCCCATAAAATTTATACCCAAATTATCATACGCACATCACGTAGCAAAGTTCCGCAAGGCTGCATCCACTGGCCTTAAAGTTATTAGTTTATTACGGTTAAAACGCTAAATTTTGAGCCAGTTATAAAAATGTTATTGTTTAAACATGTTAGTGAGAGCTCCGCCCTTGATGTCATAATATGCGTTAACAAACTTTGGTCATTCTGTATCACGTCCTTAAAACTTAAAAAGGCAGCATCTTTTAAAGACCAAAATAATGTTATCTTAATTCTTATTGAACCGAAAAATGCACTTCGTGTACGTCATATTGCTTTGGGTTTTATTCCCTGATTGTCACGACCTTCGCGAAGGTCGCTTCCGCGAGCTCAGAAGCACAATCAAGCCACTTAATAAAACAACAGTCGCTTCTTGACATCATAAACATTCCTAAACTTCATCTGGTAGACACGCTGCTGCACGACAGTCAGACCTTGTAACAAACCGGCTGTTGGGGCCCACAGATTAAGGTAGATGGCATTTATTGACGTTTTTTCATTCATTTTAACACGTATTATGCTTGGTCTGCTTTCCTCAGGTAGTGCTAAAGCAGACGTTGGGTGAGGTAAAAACTAAAACACTTATTTAATAGCCAGTTGTGTTTGATATATTTCTGCTAAAAATTATTGAAATCTGCTAATGTTCCTTCAAGTTACGATCGACAATGTCGGGGATGTTTTTTCATGTTTTCTGTTTATTTCAACACATATTTTACTTGACCTGCTTTCCCCAGGTAGTGCAGAAGCATACAATAAGTGAGGTAAAAAACTAAACGATTGTTTAATGGCAAGTAGTGTCAGAAATATTCATACCAAATATTATCAAAATCTGATAATTGGTTTTCAAGTTATAGTTAAAAATGTCGGGGATGTTTTTTGAAACACAGTGTATATATAGTCATATGACAGAATGTGCTTCACAAAATAATCTTGTCAGTAGTCAACATCACTAATCAATAATCGTCGTCAATATCTTGTCCTACACTTGATATCTCAAATATATGAAAAGGCTTCATCGATAGATCTATAATGTCACACCTTTACTGAATGTTTCATGTTAATATACAATGTAAGAATGCTAAGTCTGTCAATGTGTTATTTTCCTTTAACCCTATCACAGTCCACCCATATTTATATAATGATACAATGATACAAACTATTGTCAAACGTAATGAACGATTTGGACGCCCAAAATCACGTGAAAACGACGTTATAGGACGTCTGCAGTTTATAATGTTCATCTCATGACCAACTCTATGACTAAACGTGGGACCAAATAACGGACAGGCTTATTTTTTAGACGTGCTGATCGTTCGTTCGTGTATTGTTTGTGTCTGACGAGTCTCCATATATACTAGTTAGCGGATGCTAAGTAAGTAAGTTTCTGATAACTACAGTCTTTCAAACGATATAAGGCTATAGTGATATAAAACAACAAGCGTGGTCATATTGAGTTCAAATCTATATAGGCTAGTCTTACATAAATATACGAAGACTTGTTCGACTACAATAATACACTTATTTTTTATTTATAGGCCTACCTAAAATTGATGATCGCTCGCTTGCATATAAGAAATAGGAAATCAGTTATTTAGTTTTTAAACTTGAATGACAGAATATAAAACTTTTAAACATTAGTAAAACACAAAGCAATAATGAAAATAAAGTTCATATTCCACTTTAATAAAAATTTAACTGGTGACTTATAAGTTAAAGTTTAAACTCCATGTTCAAGTATGCCGACTTATTAAATTCAAAGTTAATGAGCATAAATTAACATACTATATTGAAGTTATTTTGAAAAGGAAATATAACGCATGGCGCTATGTGGTGAGCATAGTTAAGAGATTTCTCGCTACTCTGCGTGCCAAAGCGAGATGTGCTCACTTCAACAGCACGGCAGCGAATGAAATATACTGAGTTGTTGTCAAGTTGCTGCTCGAGTCAATTAGCTAGGTCTGCTCAACGTCATCTCACACTAGCAACATAACGTAGTCCTACGAGGACAGATACCTCGTTCCACAGAACGTATTTCTAGTACTAGGAGACCTACATAAGCTGCTACTATACTGTAGCCTATACTGTTTGAAAATATCACTATAACAAATCAATAGGCCTAACAAAAGTCCAAAAACAGGAAAAGTAAGCAACTCAGCAGAGGCTGCGAAGCAAAACAAGGCGTACAGTTTATCAACGCAAATATACAGCGTGAGTAGAACATGGCACGGTATAAACACTGGCCTATGGGGGGCACTAAAGACACGTACCCCCTAGAAGCCTACTCAGCTATTCAAAATAGTGCCAAAAGCACCAAATCGCGTCACTTTCACATACAAAATTTGAAAATTTTTTGGGGAGGAAGCACAGTCCTTTCCCTAGACCCTTTTGCCCTATCTCGCAATGGTGAAGAATCCAAAAATTTGGTCCTGTGACCTTGACCTGTGACATACGATCGTCGATAGCGACTTGCGGTTGTTAAGGTACAATTTCGTGCAAAATTTCAGTGAGCTAAGTGCAGCAGTTCATATGAGTTATCGTGTTAACAGAGAAACAAAAAACGTAGCAGCGATGCTGAAAACAATACTGTCGTCGCTACCGAAGACAGTAATAATAATATTTTTTATCAAAGAACAGTTTATGGCAAATTGCCTGCAGAACGCACTAGTGAAAATAATCCGGCGAAAACAGGGACAAAAGTGTGAGGTTAAGGTTTACTTTTTTTAGCCCTGCAACCTCTATGGGCGTAGAATGCACTACAGACGAGACTGTGCCATGGAAGGACGCGGCAGTTGACGACCGTAGTGCGCGTCTTGCTTAGCAGCTCGTCCGTAGTCTCCGCGTGGCAGTTTTCGATCGTACTGGTTGTAGTCAGATGAAGGTGGCAGATTTCTGCTGTACTGATTTCTGTTTTCTTCTTTCCTGTCCTGCGGCCAATTTTGGCGCTAACAGTTAAACTTTGCACTATTTTAAAAACCGGACCCCTGATACTTTTCGAATAATTTCAACAATCCTGGTTCAATATCAACAAATTTTGGTACAAAAATCATCATATAATCAGGACTTAACAACACTTACTTTGTGGAAAAATGCTAATAACCAGCTGTGATTTTCTTGCGGCACCTACCGCGGCATTTGCATGGTGATAGGCCTACTTTATCGAAACAACAACGTTGTTCACAAACTTTTAAGTCCTTAAACATTAGAACGTTAACAAACCGTTAATTAGCGATGTCGTAGTGTCAACACTGTTGTCTCTACACTCAGGCCTACACAAAAACCCGAACACGTCTCTAGCATTCGTGACGTTGCGTTGCAACCGTAAACATTCGTTACGAATGGAGAAGACGGTTCTCGGCCCGCGTCCGAGTAAAAGGACAACAGTTTCACTGCTATAGCCTATAAAATGTGACCGACCAATATGACAGTCGTGAAACCGCTGTCACAACTGGTTGATATTAAATGAAGATTGTTGATGTTATTTGAAAATGCGTTGAAAGTCCGGTTTTTTAAGACACAGTGTACTTGAGTATTAATGCCAATAGTCAACAATGTTTACTATTTAAAATATTGTTTTACAACAGTCAACAAGAGTTGACTATTGCTATAGTATTTTAACAGTATTGGTATTAGAATTTTAAACTGTTTGAACCACAAAACTTATGACAAAAGTAATTATAATCCTTACTTAACACATGGTTACATCACTGTCAGTGTCAACATCATCAACGTGTCACTGTATGCACTGTCAAGTTTACTTTCTTGTCACAATTTATGAAGTTAACCGAATACGACACTACAGTAGAAACGATCAACTATTATTTCAACAGTCCTTAAATAAGTCTCTACTATTAGTTAATACTATTAAAGTACAAAAAATTAAAACCATTTTAAACTAGAAATACGTTCTGTAGAACGAAGTATCTGTCCCATTGCCTCACTTATATTTTGTACATTTATATTTGCTGTTTTATTAGTAAAATAACGTTTTCTTACAGTTGATCAGCTACGGAGCTTTATCTGGCCATAGACATTTTACAATCAGGATCCTGACCGTTTGAGGTCACGTGACATACAAATGGCAACAAGGGTCGGTTGTGGTGGAATTAGATTGGCCTCATTTTATAGCCGTCCCCAAAACTCCCATTAGACACAAATATTTTGGAGATAGGCCTATCTCTTACAGAATCTGAATTATAGCCCTTTTGTCCCAAATTTCGTTGCCATGGCAACAAGCGTCGATCGGGGTAAAATTTTGTTAGCAGTATTAGATGGCCCAACCCAGAAAACCCCCTATAGACGCAAAGATCTCGCCGATATCTCTAGCATAAGCCGAGCTATAGCCCATTTTGTCCCAAATTTCGTTGCCGTGGCAGCCAGGGAGAGTCCGGGGTAAATTTGAATGACACTGCTAGATTGGATATCCCCGAAAACCATACACTAGAACCAAAAATTACAACTTTATTTTATACACAGCCAAAGTTATGACCGTTTAAAAAGTTGTTTAATTTTCCCCATAGGCACCATTGTATTTTTTGGAATTTTTTGAATAAATACGTTAAATATTAATTTCAATTTTTTTTAATTTCCAAAAGGCACATACTTGCGTGAGACCGCGTCGTTTGAGCCATCGCGCGCAAAAATCCGCCGAGGGGTCTGACCTGTAGGTGAGTTTTCTGAAAAAGGTATTGACGAGCTTATTTCCATTGAAAATGCAGCGATCACAATTTTGGGGGTCGAGGGCTTAAATTGGGGGATTAATTGTTTTTCTTTTTTTGTGCTTATATAGCGGCCGCCAAGACACGCTTTTTGAGCTGTTAAACGCCACTAAGCCCACAGGATTTTCTACTGTGGTACAAGAACATTTCCATTGGAAATGCATTACGGGGGTTAAAAATTGAGATAAAATAGTTGAAGGAGTAATCAGATTTTTTATCCCAAACAAACTCGATCTTACTTTTCAGGCCCCGATTCACTGTGCAAAATTTCATCAAAATCGAATCAAAATTGCGGCCGTAGGAGTGTTTACAGAAAGACAGACAGAATGACAGAAGTGATTTTATAATCTGTCCCATGCTATGCTACAGCAATGGAACAGATAATCATACTGCCTGTAGCTTTGGCGCAGTCGCTGCTTGGCTTGTTTGTTTGTTCCTGCGTCTTCTACGGACAACGATTACCACGATGATGATAATGAGGACTAGCAAGAGTACAACTCCAGCCGCGGCGACACCAATGATAAGTGCAGTGTTGTCCGCTGTCACGTATCTTAAACAGGCGCAATGATACTCGGCGTTGCCTATCTTCACCTGCAAAGTAAAGAGTTGACGGAGATAGACGAACACGAACATGGCAGACCGTTAATAAAAATTGCAAGACATTATATAGCATGACATAAAATTATAGAATATAAAATTGCAGGAAAAAATATAGTATTAACAATTGCAATTTAACAAGCCAGTAGTCTTCGACTAGACAGAATTAGCCGAGAAAAGCTGCGGACAATCACTTACCTGCAGAGCCAGCTTATCATCGTGACAGAACGTGTCGTGGACGCTCTTGTGAGGTTTCTGTTTAGGCGGTTTACAGTTCACCCGATTGTCAGTCAGCGGTTCCAACGTGACGCACTTCTTATCACCCACCGTTATGTCAAAGTTAGCTACTTCATATCCGTTCTGCAAGTCTCGTCCCTGTATACATTACAGTGAAAGTGTAAACTAAGTCATTTCGTAAAACCACTAAAATTTTCAATAAGTTGACGTAGTTAACTATTTCACTCGAAGATTTCATAAAATCACTCACATTTCCAGGTATTTTGTGCAATCATTAAATTTATACACCCGCTATTTCACGATATCACTAAAGTCTGCAATCCTAATTTCCTATTGTTTTTCACAGCATAAAAGTGTTTATGCTGTACTTGAAATAGTGACAAGTAATTTGAGCAAAGCTCAGAAAACGTGCGACAGCCTATAGCAGTTTTTGTTCGCAGATTGTTTTGGTCTATATTAATTTATTTCGTCCCAATACACTCTTACAATGTGTGCCTCAGCCCGAAATCAAAAATTTACCAAAACCCCTATTTTGGAGGTTCAAGGTCGTTCGCTTAAGGTCATCCATGCTGATACTCCTAAAAAGCTCATCATCAGTGCTTGTCTGTACCCATCTGTAACCGTTTTCACCTTAGACGAGCCAATAGAGGTAAAAGAAAGATTTTAAAGAAAAGTACCCTTTTTGACTTCTTCTTTCAAAGGTAACCACTCCACCTCACCCAGCGGCACGAAAGTTTGTCACAAAAACTAAAGTCCTTGTTGCAGCCCACGTGATCGTAACCTGCATCTTTTTAATAAGGCTGCAGTGTGTGACGAACGGACAGACAAACAGGTGAACAAACGAACGCCTAGATGATAGCTAAGATGTGTGAAGCATTACATGCTGTCGCAGCAAAAACTGTGTATAGGAAAAGTTGAACATGACAATTTGACGTTTTCATGAACTCGTAAAATAAACTGAAATAGACATAAGCTATTTCAAGTACAGCATAAAACAAAAAAAATCATTGTTGTAAATGGCCAATCTACGACATCTGCATTTTACGAGGTAGTGTAGCGACAGTATTAAGGTGAGGTAGCCGTTTGCGTCAAGTTTCTTCCTAATGTCGCGGGTCAAAAATTATCAGAATTGGTCAATGTTTCACGGAGCTATTCAAAAAATAAAAGTGACACGTTTTTATGAACCACGGTGTACAACAGTTCGTTGCAACCAGAACGTTTTACACATCATCAAAGATTTCTAGTACTTCAGTCAACTGTTCATGTAAGCAATTATATATATATATATATATATATGTGTGTGGTTTTTCTTTCTGATGTGATTCGCTGTAGCCTATGCGGGCTTTCGTTCTGATAAGTTGTCGTTCGGGCGGGCTGTTTATTTGTAGAGGGTCCGGCTTAGTAGACCTACCATTGAGTAGCCGTCGGGCAATCCTTTTTACTTGCTTAGACAGTTTTCCGGTTAAGACGTACCGTTTAGGCACAATACATATGAAACAGACAGACAACAGACCGATAGGCACAAGCCTGTGACATAGGCTCGGTCTTACCGGTCAGTCGAAAAAACAGAGAACACAAAATCAAGTCCAAGTCAATGACAGATGCAGGGATGTGCATGAGACCTTCTGAACCAAGACCGAGACGAGACGTTGCGGCTACCGAAACGTTGGCCGAGACGCTGAAGCTCCCGAGACTCTCGAAACTCGAGAGAGTTTCGGTAGCCGTCTGAGACGTATGATGAAACTCATTGAAAATGACAAGATTTTTTAGTGCTGTCGAGGCGTTAATTTTTAATGGAGTCAATGCAACATGCATGCGTTAATTTTCTAACGCAAGCGTTAACGCGTTACTTAACGCAACAGTTCGACAAAACATATTCTGTAGGTTGCCGTGAATGAGCTATTACACTTCTCATCAACAAGATGCAACCATTGTCGAGCGTGCCAAAGCCGCCAACAAACAATGACGTTATTGCTAGCGTAGAAAATATTATTAGAAGTCTATTTTATTGGCTTGACACCAAAAAATTATTACAGTGGTGGTAAAAAAACCGTAGAACAGCAACATTGAATATTATTTAATCACGGCTTGTGCGGCAGCAACAAGCTGTTGTATAAGCGATGTACCAAGTCAATGGGAAGGCCGAAATTTCGACCCCCCACACCTCCCACATTTTTCAACCGATTTTAATGTAACTTGAAATCAAAAAAGATATCCAAAATACGACCTCACATGCAGAATTTGGTTGACGGGGGACAACGGAAAGGGGGTCTGCGCGGGGAGTGCATTTTCGGTGACCTTTGGATTCTTTCCTTTTTTGTATTCTTGCCCTCACCTCCAGGTCACACCAGAAGACCGATCACGACCATTTATAACTCAAAACGAGTGTTTCCGCGAACAGTAGTGCCTTTTCGAGGTCTCAATGATAAAAGAGTAATGTTTGGGGTCAAAACTCCCCAAAAACATGATTCTTGGAAGCCTGAATAGGCATTTTAAGCCAAATTTAGGAACTTTTCGAATCAGATATCTCGAAAAGTACGCATTCGATTAACATGAAATTTGGAGGGAAACTTCAGGTGCACAAATGGACTTCGTGGGTTGTCCAGCATTACAAAAATTATAATTCAAAATGGCGGCGGCCGCCATCTTAGATTTTTTGCACAAACAACAATAACTCAGCCGCGATTGACGTAGATGAATGAAATTTTGCAGTAATGTAAACGGTTGCCACCAGAAATGGACCATTTGACAAAAATAGACAAAAATAATAAATTCTAGATGGCGGCGGCCACCATTTTAAATTTTATTTATCGCTCATAACTCGTTTACTATTGCACACATTTGCAGAAAATTTGGCATGTGTATTACGTTTGAGATCCTACATACATCAAATAAAGAAGGCTTCAGACTACGTTAGTGATTACCAACTAAAATCAGCTTGTAAAGACGCCATATGCATAGCCCCATCTAAGGTTACCCAAATAATTTTTGCTGGTAAGTTTTTTTTACATATTTGTTGTTTTAGACGACTCATCGTCAGACGAACAGCGACTGAAATGACGTAACTGTTTTATCAAAGCCTATAGAGTACTCTGTGGACTAGTGTTGGGCATGAGTTAAAACTCAAATGAGTTTCAACTCACGAGTTAACTTAGTTGTTGTGAGTTTTGAGTTTGAGTTAACTCAACTCAACAGGTGTGAGTTATGAGCTTGATTTAATTCAGTATTTGTGTGAGTTGTGAGTTTATGATGTGTCTAAAATCAACTCACTGCAAGTTGGCAGTTTATGGTTAAAATTACAGATCCACAACAAGTCAACAAATCTCTGGCCAACTGGGCCCCAACAAAAGTCTAACTGGACTGAACCAGTTATTTTCGGTTATTGTTAATTGCCGATACAAAAATGTCTGCACATCTCGCAGATCAAGATGGGTCGTTAACACTGCTGAAGAAATATCCGGCAGTTTAACTTACTACTACATAACGTCCCAAAAAGAACACCTGCTTTGACAATACATCACAAAATAAGTCACGCAGTAATTGGTTAATAGGGGCCTACAACAGTGCCATCATCTGCTGCAATAGAAAGACTCGGTTCAGTGTAAGTGGACAGATTGAAACTCTGAAACGCAACTAACTTTTAGGTGCAAACCTTGGAAAATTTCTGTTGCTGAAAGCAAATACGAAATATCACAGGAAATAAACAGTGATTAGAAACGGTATAAGTTTGAGATTCTTTGAAAGAATTTGGTTGATTGACTAACTGAGAAAAAATATTTTTTTGGGGACCACTGAAGTGACCAAACAGTGATCGTTTGGTGACTGACCAGTTTTTATCACTTTAGGACAGCGTTGATAACTTCACTGTTTGATCGCTTAATTGATTGGTAACAGAAAAAAACAAATGAGTTTATGAGTAAATTCATTTTTTGGCGAGTTTAATTTAACTCACTACGAAGTAGGTGAGTTGAGTTTGAGTTTAAACTTATTTGGTCTGTATGATTTGAGAGTTTGATTTCATTCATTTTGTATCCGAGTTTTCCCAACACTGTTGTGAACTTTGTGTTTTATGATGATCATCTAACTTTAAGCCACGATATATACGGACTGAGGCAAAATGACATAGGCCTATATGATAGCCTACTGGTTATCGGTCGACTCGACTTACACTGAACCGAGTCTTACTGCAGCTATGCACGCTACGCGCCTGCACAAAACGTCTCGACGAGACACAATAGTCCGAGACCTGAGATGAGACCTACTGTGCCGAGACCGAGACGTATTCCGTCGAGACCGAGAAGAGACCGAGACGAGACGTTAGTACGTCTCCAGACCGTCTCGAGACTGAGACCTCTTGACCGAAACCACAGACAGATGAACTTTTTGCCGACACGTCGTTTAAATCAGTTGTCTTTCTTGGTGCAGAGTTATCACATCTTTAATCAAACTTTATCCAAACAATGCCAGCGCAAGCAAGTCAGTTATCTCTCACAACCAATTCTTGGTGAGTGTGGGCTTATTTTGAGACAAAAACCAATTTGATTATTTACTCAAAACTTATAAATGCACAAACCTTATTGCGTGCAATTCGCAGTAAAATATGAAGCAGTTAGCCTAGAGCAGTTATAGACCTACTGCTCGATTTTTAGCCAACGGTCGGCGCATTAGGCCTACTAACGGTCTTCCTTGCTTGTGGCCCAACTTGTCGTTTGTCTGTCGTTTGTTATGTATGCGTTGCGGCTAATCGGTAAGTCGTACCCAAGAACTGTTTAAAGAAAAAATGGCTTATCCAACCGCTACTTTGTGGTAATAAAGTAAACCCCCTTTAATCTTCACTCCTCAAATTGGGGTGCTGACTGCATCCCGAATACTTAAATTGCGAATTGAGGCCAAACCGCTGCAGATAGCGGCATGCATAATTGCTATTAAAAGCATAGGCCTATAGAAACTTATCAGTGCCATATCCAACGGTACCATTGCTGACCCCTTTACGAACACCTGTTCTTATAAAATAAGAGTCGCTCACCACCTCCAAAAATGCATGTTGCCAGTCAGTACAGTCGGTTATCCTAGCGATAGCTGAGCTTCTTTTTACAATACGGAACGAACGACGTCGACATACTTTGATGCTGATGATTTCATCCTCGAGTGGGTAAAAAGTACGAAGATCATCGTCGTGACAAAAAAGAAGCGGCTTTCCCACGAACTCCAGTTTGATGCTGTCATTAACCTCGCTAAGGTCCCGGTATTCCTGGAAGCCATCTTGTATAAGTCCAATGAAGATAGTAGCACAAATGTTTCCATCAGAGTTGCAGATGTCCGCCACTCCTGGCGAGTATGGGGTCGTCCGCACAGTGCGCCTTCGCATGCCAACATCAACAAAGTTAAGAGTCTCGCACTCAGACAAGAAGATGAAGCCCAAAAGCACAATTAGCTATAATATTATCCTTGGGTTGCAGTCAACGCAATCACAAAGAATGACTAAAAAAACTAAAACGCATTCGTTAATTGGCAACACGTTCCAGTGGTGGATAATATCTAAAATACAAACATCTGGATACGTATCTAAGATACGAAAAGTGTGTCTTATATCTAATATCTTGCATCTAGCTACATTTTGAGAACGATATCTTTTCTCCAAAGATACAATACAAAGATATATCTCACACATGCTCACAGTGTGGCTTGGTGGCTCAGTGGTTAGGGCGTTGAATACGAGACCGAAAGGTCCACGGTTCAATGCCCAGCCGATGTGCTACCAAGTAACAGCCTTGGGCAAGTTGTTCACATCTACCTGCCTGTGTAGGTGCAAGTGTCTAGTGGTTGGTGTCGACTCGTATCTTTCAGGTTGCGGTTCGATTCTCACTGCCGTCATTTGCAAGCAACCTTGAGCAAGTTGCTAACCTACTATGTGCTCAGGCCAACTCTGCCTTCTACCCTTCGTGGGACGCGAAATGAGTAGTAGTTTACGGGCTACAGGGTGAAAGCCTAGTGTGGCTGATTGGGGCGGTGGTATGTCTGCTAGCTGCATACGCGGGTCCAATTGCTCGTTAACGCGGGCAATGGACGGCCGTTTACTGCGCTGCAGTATCATTAGCTCATGCCGATCAGCTGCCACTTTCGAGATTGTAAAGCATTTCTGAGCAACGATAAGAAGTGCTATAGCAAGTGTTGGCCTTTGCCTTTACCTTTACTTTTACAGTTGCTGTCCGTAGTGAGACAAATAACAGCATTAGCTTAGCGTAATGATGGAAGGGCAAATGACAATTTTTTTTGCTTTACTGGTTAACTTTATAAAAAATGCAAACTGACTGCAGTTAGAATTCGAACACTGGTGTGTAGGCCTACACTTGGTTTGTACACTTGCTTTGGTTGTCTTTTTTGTCTGCAGATGCTAACATCAGATAAAAATGGGTTATTTAAAAAGGTTTTCGGATTTCAGGTAATGGGGGTTTTACAAATTTTTAAAAGATTTTTAAGCACAAAATCTTGAAATTATTTTAAATCTTAGTGTACAAAAAATGGGAATATATTTCAACACCCAAAAAACGTCCTGTCACATTGTGTCACAACATTTTTGTTAAGTGAGTTTCGTGAGGTCAAAAATCAATAATGACGATTAAAATACAAAGTTAAATTTCATTTGTATTATAAATAAGATAAGATATAAACAAAAACTTTTTAAAACTTTAACCTTTAAACTTTAGAGTTTTTTTCATATTTTAAGTCCTAAAATACCTAAGTTATTAAAATAAATTCTGCAGTCGTGGATAAAACTAATACTGAACTGGCTGAATTTCACGTAAAGTAGACCTATATGTATCTGTAAAGTATCCTGTATTTATACTTTTACAATAATTGTATCTGTATACAAATACATTTGTAGTCACACATATTTGTATCTGTACCTGACACACATTTTTAAAGTATCTTACCGAGCACTGCTCCGGTCAAGCTCTTCAAGGATTTCATCAGGTAGGTGCGTAGGCGGCATTCGACAGATCAGCTCGGTACCGTTTCTGTTTGCTTCCGGTAGATGGCAGGGCTACAACATCATCAACATGTTACGCTTAAGGCAAGTATACAAAGCGATAGGAATAGGGTAAATTGAATTGAACTGCAGTACATTCAGCTCAGTTGCGTCTAAAGAGTGTAGACCTACAAAGCGTCAGAAGTGAACTGACGTGAATGTAAGGAATGTACAAAGCAAACGAATTAGCAGATCAATCGCGAAGTGTACGAAGCAACTTCAGTTCACTTCAACTCTGTCGTTTTGTACATTCTTTAGACGCAACTGAACTAAAGTGACATTATAGGGCCTACACTGTGTCTCAAAAAACATCCCACTTTGTAGCTGTCCATATCTTTGATAAATATTAATCGATTTTCGGAATTTTTTTTACACTGGCACACTCTTTGGACAATTTGCAATAAAGCGGTTATTGAATATCCCACCACATCATAACTGCGTCGCTACACTACCTTGAGAAATATAAATGCAAAAAAACTAGCAATACCAGGCAACAGGCGTGTTGGAAGATGAAAGACACTTCAGACCAAAATCGTGACAAATTATCTGTACAATGCTACACAGTATTAGACACGTCTTTGTGGATATCTGGCGTGTTATACGGTGTGTTTGTTTCTGGCCTTCGTGGTTTAGTAAGACTACCAGTTTATCTACAGTGGTCACGTTCTCTTCAGTTACGTGCATGCTTCAATCTGCCGCTCTCATGCCTTTGTTCGGCGCTTCCTGTTGTCCAAATCTTTTTAACAACGTGTCCCAGTCTTTCCCTGTTTCTGTTTATCTTCAGAAATTTTGCCAGTATTCTTTGCGAACTGCATTTTTTAAACTAGAAAAAGTTATTAGTTAAAGCCTTGTCGTAATTGCTAAATGCACGTTACATTACCAATATATTGTCACTGCATGAAAAATTATTTTTTATAATAATATTATCAGCTTTTGTTCAGAAACACAAGAAATGCATCAAAAACTAAGCATTATTAGCTTTTAGTATAAAAAATGTTTTTAGAAAATTTTTACACATATATTACTAGGATTTTCGACATTTTTCACAATTTAAGTTTCACATGGTAGTGTAGAGACGCAGTTAAAGTGTGGTGGTATGTTTGATAACAACACTACTGCTACTTGTCCACGAAGAGTGCCAGTAAAAAAATTTAAAAATCGGTTAATATTGGACAAAAATATGGACAATTACAAATTGAGACGTTTTTGAGACACAGTTTAGTTCAGTTCAATTCAGTTTATTTTATTTGCTTTGTACACGCTTTTAAACAACTGCTACATCTATCAAACAGCAACCGCTACTGGGTGTCTGTGCAAATCGCAATGTTTTTCTTAACTTTATAGTTCTAGAATAACTTGTTCGAATTTTAAACAAAATATTAGAGCTTACAACATGCACAAGCAGACGATCAGTTATAAGTGCTATACATGCAGCGTAATAAAATAAACCTAAAACATGACTGGTCCGGACACACAGCGACATTGTGGTTGTGCAAGCAGTAAGCTTACAAGAAGTAGCGATTTTCCGACAAACAGCTACTAGTTTCCAACATGGAAAATTATGCATGCTCATAATGTTAACTTTGCCTCTAAATTGTTTCTATGACAGACAGACAGACGACAGACCACAAACCACACTACGAAGAAATGGCTAGTTATAGGCAAACTCGCTTGCGCTATAAACTGCTAAAGCGGTTTCGCTTAATAACACTACTGCTACAAATACCTCTGTAGCGAATGACTCTGAAACGCCTCTGTACGACCGCTTAACACGCATACAACACAAACAAACAATACAATACAATAAAACATAATTACAATGAAGAATTTGCACTCAAAAACTGACAGACAAACTGTAAGTTTAATCTAGCACATAAAACTAAAAAGAACTAAAATGTTTAAAAAAAATAAAATAACAGGTACTAAAAATAGAAATACTGTTAAATGTAAAACTGACAAAATTCGAAAAATAACTGAAATTAAAAAAAAACTAAAATAAGAAAAATACTAAAAGGTAAAAAATAAACTCATCATGATCTATTTTCTGGTGACACATGTGTAAAGCTTTTTGCTGATGACGTTAAACTTTATTCAAAAGTCTGTACAAATCCAGAATCATTTCAGAAAGGTCTTAAACAGTATTGTCGAATGGTCACACACCTGGCAACTACCTATCTGAGAGAGCAAATGTTGTTTTTTCAACTTGAATCAGTCGTCCGATGTTGTATATTCTATTCATGACAGCCTCTTATTTGTTGTACAAGAAGTTGTGAATTTAGGTGTCACACTGGATCACAGTCTCTGTCTTTTCCAGCACATTGCCAAGCTATCAGTCAAAGGTCACAGAGTGGCAAATTTGATATCAAAATGTTTTCTTTCGAGAGACGTCAATAGCTTAGTAAAAGCTTTTATAATATATGTTCGCCCACGTTTAGAGTATTCTTCCGTCGCTTGGAATCCGTCATTAAAGAAAGATATCAAAAGTTTAGATAAAGTTCAGCGGCGCTTCACAAAGCGCCTTCCGGGTCTACAGCATCTTACTTATTCTCAGCGGTTGAATAAGCTCCACTTAGAAAGTTTGGAACTTCGCCGACTTCGATTGGACTTGATATTTGCTTACAAACTAGTATTTGGATTGACTGATCTTAACCCAAATAAATTTTTTAAGCTACGTACTGACTATAGACGTCGTGGACATAAATATAAATTATTCCTACCAAGCTGCAGATCCAACACCAGACATAACTTTTTTATTTACCGTATAGGAAGAATATGGAATAACTTGCCAGCTGACAATACCGACTTTTCTAATTTAAATAGTTTCAAACGATCTATTACTTTCACATTCTTGGCTAGTTATTGCAAAGTTTATTTTTTTCTAGTAGACCTATTGTTGTTTTGTGTTATCAGTGACATTCATTGATGTATACTGTTATTTTATTGTAGCATGTTAGTGGCTGCGGCCCTTTGTCATTAAATGAAATAATAATAAATAATAAAAAAACTGAAAAAAAAATAAAAACCGTGAGCAGGTCCGAATAGCCGTGGAGTCAGTCCGAGGACGTGCCAGATGTCTATAACTGAGAATAGGATTTGAGAAAAAGAAGTCCTGAGATTGGAATGAAAGAATGATGGGGTGATGGGTAAGAAGAGTGGTGATGGTGATGCTGACGAGGTGAGATGATCATGGAAGTATGGTGAGTCAGGAAGAGATAGACCAAGACGTGGCTGACGAAGTGAGTGAGGGAGTTGATTCCAGAGATGAGGTGATGCATAGCGAAAGGAACGACTAGTAACTTTTTAAGGAGGAATGAGTAGGTGGACAAGCAAGAGTGACGAAAAACGAGGATGGAGTGTTACATGGTGTCTGGAGAGAAATTAAGCTGTACAGGTAAGGAGGTTGAGTGGTGCAGAGAAGTTCTAAGGTACGACAGAGACTTATATATTCAGTACGTTCATTTCTTTTAAGCCAGCAAAGTGATTTAAGAATAGGAGTGGTATATGACTAAATTTAAGAGCTCTGACGACAGCACGAGCAAAAAAGTTTTGGATGTGTTAAAAACGATTTAATTGAGACTTGAGAAGATTATAGTATAGAGGGTTACAGCAGTCAAGTTTCGGGTGAACGATGGAAGTTGCAATGAGGCTGGCTGTTTTAGAATCAAGAAAAGGACGGATGCAACGAAGCTGACAAATGTGAGAATAGCAAGATTTAGACAGTGCAGAGATTTAATCCGAGAAAATAAGGTGTTTGTCAAATAAGAAGCCAAGGTTACGAGCAGTGTGAGTAGTGTTGAGAGAAGAGTTATTTATTTTAGCAAGTTGTTGTTCAAGCCCGATGAGAAGAAATTTAGTCTTGGAGGAGTTGAGCATTAGTAAGTTAACAGTCATCCAGAAAAAGATATGTTGCAAGACATCCTGAAGATGAGTTAGATTAGAATGAAAATCACTGAACCAGGTATGTGGAAAGATAGGAATATCTGAGTGTCGTCTGCATAAAGGTGGTGATTTAAGGAATGAGATGAAATGAGAGTGCTGAGAGGGGTAGTATACAGGATGAATAGTAAGAACAGAGCCTTGAGGTACACCATAGAGAGAACCATGTGGGGAAGACAGGGACTACCAAAGCAGCGGACACGGAAAGAGCGAGATGACAAGTATGATTTGAACCAGTTTAAGACAGTACCATGAATGCTAAACCAGGATGATAGACGGGAGAGTAGAATTTTGTGATCTATGGTGTCAAAGGCAGCAGACAGGTTAAGAAGACAGAGACATGATACTTGTTGTGAACCACTGGCATTGACGAGATGATCATGAATGTACAGAAGAGCATTTTCAGTGAAGTGATGTTTAGAGGAGGCAGACTGGTGTGATAAATGGTTGGTTAATCAAGATTTTACAACACGTTCGGTTATTTTAGAGATGAGAGACAGGTTGGAGATAGGGTGGTAGTTTGACAAATTTTCAGTGTTTAAAGTAAGTTTTTAAGTAAAGGAGATACAGCAGATTCTTTTAGACTAAAATGGAAATTACCAGAGCTGAGGGAGAGGTTGACGATATTACTAGTGATATGTGTAAAAAAAACTTACCAGTTTACAACTGTGCGTAAGGACGATGTGATGATATCAGTTCTCTAAAACAGCGAAAATCATTTGCATAACCTTAGATGGGGCTATGCATATGGCGTCCTTGCAAGCTGACTTTAGTTGGTAATCACTAACATGGTCTAAAGCCTTCTTTATTTGATGTTATTTGTCGTATTTGTCGGGGCGCGTTCACCTATGACGGGTGGCAGATAACACTGTGTAATCCCTTATGACAAGTGACGCTCCATAGCTCTGTGAGCGGTTCAATCTTCAAAAGAGCTATATCCTGACCTTTACCCTTTTCCCTTTACTTGCCCAATGTTTACTAATTAGCGTAGCAGCCAAAAATGTTTCTGTCAGCCTATGGCTTAGCTAATGGTAGGCCTAACAAGGAAGCAAAAATATGACGCTGTGCCGACATAATATTCAGCTAACCGCGCACTCATAGGCTTATGCATACAAACTGTCCAACTGCACAGCACAACCCTAACCCTGACATTAGACAGTTTAAAGCTGAAAGATAGTGTAGCAGCAACTGTGCCATGGAAAACATTTACATCAATCTTGGATTTTTATGCCTTATTTCTTGAGTTATAAACGCGTGTAGAATGCACAGATGGATGGCCGGATAATAAAGTGATTGGACATTGTTGATGCCTAATAAGAACGTGAATTTATCCGTGTGCTTGCCATTTATAGGCCGTAACTGCATTCATGAATGATCCGGTTGTCGTCTTGGCCCTACATTTGCTGTTAGTGTACTAAATTTTAGCTTCAGTAGCCTATTATCGCAAGGACCATCCGACGCAGCAGGCCTATAGTATTTTGATCCAAAGTGAAAGCAGCTATATGACATCACCATATCGTCATTACGCAGACTTTTACATTAGTTAAGCTTATATTATACGCTTAGGCCTATCTGTTGTTTGTGCACATTTTGAGCAGTTCAACCAAATCAGTAACCATTGGGCAAGTAGGCCTAATACGACAAATAACATCAAATAAAGAAGGTTTTAGACTATGTTAGTGATTACCAACTAAAGTCAGCTTGTAAGGACGCCATATGCATAGCCCCATCTAAGGTTACCCAAATGATTTTTGCTGTTTTAGAGAACTGAGCAGCCTGTGTTAGTTTTGCCTGAGGACTTAATCGCAAGGTCAAGCCCAAGGTCAAGCACGTGGGACACAAGGCTAACTGGCCAAGGCTTCTTACTGCGCTTTGTTCTCAAAACACCCCAAAAATGAGGCCATGTCCTCGAGAACACACCAGTGCTCAAAACACATCTCATAGCAACATTTGTAGTCGTTTATGTGCAATTCAAATAACTGTTGAGTGTGATTTAAAGATGGACGACAATGACACATCCGATTCGATTGGGTGCCCTGCCAATCTTTAATCTTAGATTTTTGGATTATTTTGCATATTATGGGCGTCATTACCTGTGATAGTGCTATGCTAGACCTGGTGACAACAGTGGTGAGATTGATGAACGTCTGAGCAACTGAGTTCAAATAACTTCCATACACCGTCACCAACGTACCACCGCTGTGCAACAACAACAATACAATAACAAGAACAACTCCCGCTGCTGTTGCTACTACTGCCACTGCTACTACTACTGGTGGGCAACAACTAAATTCTTCGAGAAAGAGAGTACAGATCTGGTCGCCCTGGATGCAGAGGATATTGTCGGGCCAACTGCAGTTAAAGTTGTCCTGAAGGCAACAAAAAGTGGCCATTTGTACTGTTCTGTGTTTTTCCTAGAAACGCCTTGTGGAGAGGACGAATTAAACCACTTGATGACGCCATTTTTCACAAGAAACTGAAGATGTTTTGCAACCCCAAGTCCAAGGGTGCTGGCAAAAAATTAAAGCAGCGAATCATGTTAAAAAGAGTACTAGTGTGGGTCGACATGACTGCCCAAAAATAGCTCCCGTAGAACTTGCTTGTCATAATTGATTTTACTACATTTTCAGCTAGCTTTAGTGAAACCATTCTGAAAAATAATGGGGTACAAATTTTCACGACCCTCGATAACATTCTGTTGCTATGACAACCAAAAGCCCTTAGCGACAAGCTTAGTGTCCCTATAACATAGAAAAAATGTTTAAATGTGTTAAATGTCATGGCTATAATAACCTGTTCATACGTTATTAAGCGTAGTAAAAGCTTTTATAACATATGTTATAACATATATTCTGTGTATTTTCGCATAGCAACGGTTGCTATGGAAAGAGATTTTGCATAGCAACACTTTATTTAGGAAAAATATAAATATAAGATCTAAAGTCTAAACCAAACTTTAGTTACCATATTAAGTAAGATCAGTGGTTATAGTTTTGCCTAGCAACCATTACCATGGACGCCGTGATAGCTTAGTAACAAAGTTGTCATGACATAATGTCACTCGTTACTAACTTTAATGAGCTAAAACGTTAGAAAATAATCAGCAAAGTGCAAAATGTAGTAGAATCCACATATATTCCCGTATGACTTGATTGCCAAAATTGATTTTTTTTACATTTTAAATTAGCTTCATTAAAATTAGTTTGAAAAACGATGGGGACAAATTTTTTCGACCCTTAATGACTTTCTGTTGCTATGACAACCAATAGCCCTTAACAACAAGTTTAGTGTGCTTACGGCAATAATAATAAATGTCTAAGTGTCTTACATATCATGGCTATAATAAGCTGTCCATACGTTATTAAGAAAAAAATCCATCGGTGTATTTTTCACATGAAAACGGTTGCTATGGAAAGAGATTTTGCTTAGCAATAGCCTCTTCAGCAGAGATATAAACGTGAGAATTCAAACATCACTATTACACAATGTCAGAAGAACTTTGTTGACTGTGTAGTGGTAAAGTTTAAATTTTTAAATTGTGATTTGTGCTGTTTTATATCTACAAACATGATGTCACCCTTATACTCTATATAAACTGAACAGTTTTCTACATAAATTTCTAAAATGTATCTCCGTAACTACTGAACCGATTTCGACGCGGATTGCGTCGCCAAAAAGCTATGATTATTTATAACTTAACTGACCGGGTTAGAGCACGAATGAATGAATAGAAGGAGAGCAATTTTGGCTACAATACATTTATTACTTTTGTGTTATTTTTATAAGATTTTGCAAAACGGTTTAAGTATCATAGCAACAGAACCCACTTCATAACGGAAAATTGTGAAACTATTTTTTCCGACATAATTACATCTGATCGAGCTAAAATTTGAACAAAAATTAAGCCATGTTGATATGAGGCCTTGTGGGACACCATTGCAGGACATTTTGCACTGTGCTAAACATTTTATAACATTTCAACTTACTTAATGAGTGACATTATGTCTTGAAAACTCCCTCACTAGGTTACCACGGTGTCCATAGTAATGGTTGCTAAGCAAAACTATAACCACTGATTTTACTTTCGGCTTATACAGTAACTAAGGTTTGATTCAGGTCTCATGATTGTATCTATGCTAAATAAACTGCTGCTATGCAGAATCTCTCTCCACAGCAACCGTTGCTGTGTCACAAATCCACCGTTAAGTTTTTTGTATTTAATAAAGTAAAAACAGCTTATTATAGCTATAATATTTGGAACATTTAGACATTTATTATCTCTGTTATAGGCGCACTAAGCTTGTTACTAAGGGCTTTTGGTTGCATAGCAACAGAGAGAGAGGGAGAGAGAGAGAGAGAGTATTTATTTGCCAAAAACATAAAATACAATATTGTCGTACAATACTAGATAATGTAGGCGGGCTACCAAAAAAGCAAACGCTCATCAACGCTGGCCGCCCATAGTAACTATAAGTAATCAGTGATACAATATCCAAAGATGAAAAAAGAAAAAAGAAAAAAGAAAAAGAAAAGTGCAATAGTCAGTTTCAAACAATATGATTATGACGAATTGCAAAAACCAGCCAGAACATAACAATGTATAACTTCAACACAAAGACATACCATTGTAAAAT
>Ga0056128_1000388_pt1 | contig 37908 bp, 19 predicted proteins | sample WorMetLIZISLAND2_FD_71113 | JGI IMG/M metagenome (GOLD analysis project Ga0056128, IMG submission 71113) | Marine gutless worms symbiont microbial communities from Max Planck institute for Marine Microbiology, Germany - Olavius geniculatus... ... | reverse complement strand
CCTCTAATGACACCCCTCCCACACCCCACCCCTATGTGCACCCTACGTCCAGATCCTGGCTACGTCGCTGAAAACTATTACACTCCACTGACAATAATCCGGACGAGCTCCCAAATATGCAATAACCAAAAGAAACAAATTGTTTGAAACCTCTACAAATTACCTCTTACACTGCGCGTTTTGCAGTTTTTCAGTCTGCACTGACGCCATCATTTGTAGCAAATGAAACACGTCAGCAGCGCACCAACTTTCACCACTGTCCGCTGACATGCGAGCTACGAATTCACAGCAACCAGTTGCACTTCACAGGCATTCACACCCGGCAATTTCGTCTGTCAGCAAACTGATCAACAACAAAATGAAAATACATGCAAAGGATTAAAAAGGTCTCCATGGTTCTTCACGGGAAATTTATCACTAAGCTACGGAGCATCACCTGCCATATGGGATCACACAGTGTTACCTGCCACCTGACAGAGGCAGACGCATCAGGCGGCTCATGCCTTAACCTCAGCCAGAAAGGTCGGTACTTGATTAACCTATCCCAGAGGGAGGGATAGAAGGCTGAGTTGAACTTGGTGGTCAGTTATATACCTAGATGCTTTACCTGTATGCTGACAAAACGATCCGACTGAGAGTGAAACCCACAATCTCTCAATCGCAAGTCCAACACGCTGCTGTTTTGCTACCTAGCCACAGAGCTGCATGTCGCAAACGAATCAGATGTGCTTTATAGCATGATATGTACGTTCGCTGTAGGCAGTGTCAAAAAATTTGGTTTCTTTGACAATCCGAAAATATCAAAATACGCAGAAAGTAATGAGCTTCCAGCAAGTGAAAAAGTGCAAGAAAACGAAGTCTGAAGCTGCTCACATTTGACTTCAGTTAAGCCGATCTCCAGACCGAGCTCGGGTGTTGATGAGAGCGTATAGTACATGACCGAGTCAAACACTGATGAGGCGTTCTCCGCCAGAGTCACACACTCGTCCAACGCTGGCAAACCTGCCTAAACACACAGTTCATTGACTGACCACTTCATCGCAAACACAATAATCAGCGGCGTCGTCAGTTTAAAACAAAATAGGCGGAGCAGAAAGCTGCAAATTTTCCGACAAAGGAGTTAAGGTGCTCCTAATTCCAATTTTCCCACTAAATTTCCCCAAATTGGGTTTCTTTCAACCATAAATTTCGCATTTTTGCACGAAAAGTGAGTGAGTGGGGTTTTATGTCCCACTCGACACAGTATAGATCATTTCGAGGACGGCCTTTCCAGGCAGAATGCACACACACATAATAACGGAACAGTGAACCAAACTGAGCTTCAGTTCTTTCTTTCAGTTCATGTGGTGTGTTGCTGCCTGCCACTAATCAATAAAATTCTCCTCAAACTCGGCGTCTATTTTGATAACACTTCACCGTCTGCCACAACATTAGTACTTAGTAACATATGATCAGATATCAGCTAAGCATAAATTTACTGACAATTACTGTGTTCAACTTGTTTTCTGCAGTTTACTAACTCGGGCGTTTCTTCTGTTTCACGGCAGTCTGCAGTTCAGTGCAATTGTGTTGTTCTTACGTCAAAATAAACGGATACCAAAGATTGAGCAAGACTGACAAGTTGTTGAAGTTGGTTGATCTCTGACATGCTTGCAGCACAGCGAGCGCACAATCTTGCAACTGCCGTCTCCATACCGGAAACCAGCTTCAACAGCTCTATACCGAGCTCCCTGCGCAAACACACCGATCTCTATTCACCGGAATATCGTAAACAAAACGAAGAAAATTATCATCAAACAACAACAACAATGCTCAGACGCGACGCGACAGATGCATACATACATACATAAGTTATAACAGTGCTGATTATTTTACTATGAGAAGTATGCACAGAATGTTATTTGTTGCGTGGCATTTGACGTCAAACTTTTCACAATGCTACCTTGTCCATGGCGTGAAGTAAGCTCCGATAAAATAGCCACTGAGTCTTGTTGCTTAATTCGGATGTGCACAGTGAATGCTACTGTTTTGCATTATTATCTCTGCTCAGTGTGAACGTAGTGAACATTGGAGGAGATTATAAGATTGGTCGTTCTGTCCGTCGTTGTGTCCGTCGTTCCATGTGTGTGTGTGTGTGGACATGTACTTTGAGGCGCCATATCTCTACAACGGTGCCATATAAACGCTTGGTCACGATGGACCACCGATAAGAAGTAGACCACCGCGAGTCGAATGGTCACGTGACCGATGACGTCACGTGACCCCGAAAGGTCAAGGTCGCAACCCCATTATCTTTGAGGCGCCATATTTTGATAACGCTGCCAGATAACCAAGGTCCAAGGTCAAGGCCAGATAGACGGGGAAAACTCAATCATTGCATCGTCCGTTTTTTTGTTTACAAACACCGAGAATGTATCAAAACTGAACATAATTTAATATAATTATGAAAATAAAAATAAAATTGTTTCTGAAGTAAGCACTGCTGACCATTTGCCGAGGTTCTCACATCGTCGAGATAGAAGCTCCAACGCTACACGTAGCTGAGCGTCAACTGACCGCAAAACGAGTCCCACACTCACAGCTAATTCTAACTCACCTCCGCGGATCAGTTTGCACATTGCTTTCTGCACACGTGTAAACGTCACAGCATGTGCTTGAATTGTAAAAAATGGGGAAAATCTAAGAAGTGAGCAACGCCGAGACCTAGACGTCGTAGGGTGTGAAGCATGGGAATGGTAAGTCCCCTTCTCAACCGATCAGGAAGCGTCGTAAGCTCCTCCAGCGTGTATGGTCTGGGCCAAAACCCCAGCCAAAATTGAATCTGGTGCATTATTTTAGCCATAAAATAATCTGGCTTCTGGTGACGATTTTATTACGAAAATGTTGACAGTAAATGGTAACAGAAGACTCGGATCAATTAGAGTTTTCCCTCCAGGTCTCCCAGAGGTAAGGGAACGCCGTTCCCCTCCCAAAAGAAAGGAGGTGGGGACGACTTTTCTCCGCGTTCCCCCTCAATTTAAGCACTGGTCATGCATATTGCGATTCACGTCATGTGCATTCAAAAGCACACAACCAGTTGGCTTAGTTTACATTTATTCACAGACGTCACAGCGTTAGACACAATTCCGAAATTAGCCAAGTCCATTATTATGACAATTTTCCACCAAAGTAAGTAAATAAGTAAGTAAAAAGTAAATTTGTATAGCGCATAACATTAAATTTAATATCTAATGCAGTAGTTGTGTGTGTGAGAGTAAGCCACAATGAAAAATCTGCTGCGAGCTTTGAAGTCAAGACCTGGATCATCAACAGGGTTAACTAACATGCAACATGCAGAGATTTGGAAGCAAAGTCACAAATTGTGTTTTGCGATTTCCATTTAACTGATCAATTTTTCTGATATACTGTATGCGGGCTTAAGATATATCAAAAATATCAAGCTCAGTCAGATCAACCAAAAGTTAAAATTTGGGGATTTAACTGACTGGAAATAACCGAAAAAAAACAGAAAAAAGAATAAGACAAAAAACAGACAGGACAAAAAGCAGACTGTAGATAGATACCTTGTGGTCGTTGACGACAATGTGACAACATGCGGCTCGTATTGGTGAACCGTTATGAAAGTACCAATCAGCCATCTTCTCAACAGTTGACGTCAAATAACCACAGCTATAAACATATACACGGTGTTTCTTAAAAAAGACCCCTTGGGGTTTTTTGTTTTTTCATAATTTACTCAAATAATGATCAATTTACACAAAATTTGTACCAGTTGTAGCTGAAGAAATAATAATTTAGAATACTGCAACAAAATATGGCAGTTGATTAAATATTCTTTGCTAGTTGTGAAGGGGAACAACCTAAGCCCAAAAGTAGGGGGAGTTGCGCCCGATTTCGATTCCAGATTTGGGGGTATAGACCATAAAAGCCACTGATCGATTGCAAAACCTTGCATGCTCGTCGCTGTCGTTGGTGTGGAATCTTCTAAAGCTGCGTCGTTGTCTGGACTTGTCGGAGGACGCAGGCATTGCGCCCTCGTCGGCAGCTACGGCCACCAACACGGCGTCTAAGAGCTGCCCCCTGGTGCTCAGATGTTGAACCGCCAGGGCGATGTCGCCGGCAGCGATACAGTATGGTAACGCCTCATCACTATCTGCCTCAGTCAGACACTCAGCTCGCCTGTGTCCATCACAGCCGACCCGTAGGCCTAGTTACAGTGTCATCAAAGTTCTGGCTTTAAACTCCGTCGGTCTGTCTGTCTGTCTTTCTGCAAGACTACCGAAAAAGTTGAAAAAGATTATGACGGAATTTTTGAAGGGACAGCACATGGCCAAAAAAGCAATGATAGGATTTTGGAGGTGAACTGGATAATAACGGATGACACACTTACCAGTAAATTGCGTACCGGGTAGTTGCTGTCGTGGTCGCTAATGTGTTTGTATAATTATGAAATTTAAACTGAATGAATCAACAAATGTTTTACTGATCAATGAAGCAAAAGTGTATCCTATCGACAAAATCCTCTCCGATAACAAAATATTTTTACAAGGCGAAAACGTGTGAAATAAATGAACCGGTGCATTAGATCCTCCCAGTAGTCAGGTGACACTGCGGGAGCAAACGCCAGAGCTTTATCCCACTGCATGCAACACAAATTACGACACAGCATATGATAAAGCAGCTTAATAAAGGAAAAAAATGTAAACAAGGAAAACTACCAATTATAAGCAAAAAAAGCTTGTATGGCAGAATGTAAAAAAATACTGACAAGTTCTCACAGGCCCTGCGTGCAGTACGAATTTCTAATAACCAGGCATCTAGCCATATTCACTGAAAAAAATGGAAGCAGCATATCAGATGCTGTTAAAGCTAATATAACAGAGAATCTTCAAAATCATTTTTCGCCATAACATAAGGTGGTGTTATAGCTCTTAATGGAAGCCCATTTCAGAGCTACGGAGCGTCACCTGCCGTATTAGATCCCACAGTGTTACCTGCCACCCGATGCAGGTGAACGCGCCCCACCTTAATCCCAGCCAGATAGGCCGGTACTCGATTTACCTACCCCAGAGGGATGGAAGGCTGAGTTGACCTAGGCGGCTAGTTACATACTGAGATGGTTTACCAACCCACAGGCAGTCACCCATACAAGTACTAACCCGGCTTGGCGTAGAGTAACTTCGTTGATCGAATCAAACGCGTTACCACTAAGCCACGCCACCAGCCCAAGGTAATGAACTAACATCAAAACAGAAAAACTTAACTAAACCTTAATTACTCTTAATTAATAGCGACAGTAATCACTAAGGAAGGTCTTATATTCTTTGTTCAGTCACAAATTGATCAAATTCACGATAGAACTGAGATAGTTTAACAATGTCCATAACCTTAGTGTTAAATAACTTCACAATCATGCAAAATGGAATGACAACAAAATCCAGTGATTATTACTAGAGCTGTCAAATTAACGCATTAATTAACGCTTTAATGTGTTAATAAATTAATGCGTGTTAAAAAAATTGACACGCATTAAAAAAATTAATGCACATACTTGAATTTATGTTAATTTATTATATTTTGTACAGCAAAAGTTTCAATAGTCCATGAAACTGCGGTTATTTGACAATAGAATAAAATCAAGTAACTAAACTGCAGTTGCCATTCCATCACTACTGTAAATAAATAATTATTCCAACGACAAATTAATAGATTTCTGTGCTAGCTATGACATCAGTTAGTGTTGACTATACGTTTAATAATGTGTTTCTAACTTTCTATATTTTACAGGCGCCCCCCCAAACGTTGCGGGGCCCGGTTTAACTTACCCCCTACTCTAGCTCCCTCTTGACGAGAATGGGTACGTTGCGTTAATAACGCGTTAATTAATGCGTTAAAATAATTAATGCAGTGCGTTAATGCACTAAAAAATCAATGCTTTGACAGCTCTATTTATTACTTCTGTGAATGTTATAAACAGCATACAAATGAATTCGTTGTTAATTACGAGGACGTCAGCAGAAGCAGTAGACCTACCTGCCCAAGTTCAATCATGAGTTCACAATATCGCTGCACATTGCCGAGTTTTACGTGAATGTCCGCCGCATTGTTCAGCTGTTTCTGTCGCGTTGGAGCTAAAATCCCCGCTCCAAACTTTTTCAGTGTCGCCATCTCCAGCTGCTGCGCTTCAGCCTAACACATACGATGACGCAGCACTTCAGTTATACAGCTGTTGGAACTGAATGAAAAGCTTTCAATCCACTGATGCCATCAACTAAGTGGCAAAAATTTCATCACGTGTAAGGATGGCTCAAATAATTCACAAGTCTACTATGCGTGAAACTACACTGTGTCCCAAAAAACGTCCCACTTTGTCATTTTTCATGTATTCACTAATTATTAACCAATTTTCAAAATTCTTTCATTGTCACATACTGTGGACAATTAGCAATAAAGTAGTTGTCGAATATCCCACTACATTTTAACTGTGTCACTACTCTACCATGTGAAACATAAATCTTTAAAAATTACCAAAATCACTATAACACATATGCAAAAAAATCATATTCTGAAACAATTTTTACTCCTTTTTATACAAAAATTAAATCATGTTCAGTTTTATAAATACATTTCTAATGTTTGTAAACAAAAGCAGATGATATTGTCATGAATAATAATTTGCAATGCACTGACGATATATCGGTGATGTAATGTGCCATTTAGCAGTGGAGACAAGGCTCTGATTAAGAACCTGTACCAGTTCAAAAAATAGTTTTTGGAAAATACTGACAGAATTTTTGAAGATAAACTGCAACAGGGAAAGACTGGAAATGTTATCAACACCGATTTTGGAAACATGCAGCATCGACCAACGGCATGAGACTGGCAGATTAAAGCATACATGTACAGAAGAGAACGTGATCACTGTGGATGAAATGGCAGGCTTGCTAAACCAGAAAGACCAGAAACAAACATATTGTTCAATACGCCAGAAGTAGGAAGAGACTGCCAGATATCCAAAAAACGGATTGAACAAAGTATAGAATCGTACAGATCATTCACTGCATTTTTGGTCGGAAATGTATTTTGTTCACTAACATGCTTGCTGTCTATTATTGTTAGTTTTTCTTGCATTTGTATTTCACAAAGTAGTGTAGTGACACAGTTAACGTGTAGCGGGATATTCAATAATCACTTTATTGCTAATTGTCCACAGAATGCAACAGTAAAAAAATTTCAAAAAATTTTTTCAAAAAAAGACAATCACAAAGTGGAACTTTTTTGGAACACAGTGTAGATGATCGCTACGACTCCATCAACTATTATGCCTCCGCCAAGATGTGACAAGAAGCTAACAATCAAAATATCGTGCTAACAAGGCCAAAAAGTGTCTTTTGAGGCACATTTGACTCCACCGTGACCATGACCCTTGACCCTTTGACTCCAAAATTTGAAGCATTTATTCTTGCCCTAAAGTCCGTTAGTGGTAAAAATCTGGTCAAACGCCCTCAACAAATACCTCAACAAATATTTTGCTAACAATGTTTGTTTAAGACTCACGCACGCAAGCACGCATGCACAAACACTATGGAAACACTCTGACCACTACGTTGGTGGAGGCATAAAATAAACGGATTAATAAAGAAATTGGTGTTGAAAGTGGCAGCGATAGCAGCATCAGTAGCAGCAGCAGTTCTTCAAACAAGACTTACATAAAAAATCAGAGTTTGACCAAACCTGTAGCCTATGTAGTACAAAATATTCAAAACATGTTCTAAAAAGCAATAGGTAGAATGTCAAATATATTATGCACGGCTCAGTGAAGACCTGATTGGATCACGGAAAACATGCAGCAAACAAATAAGTAAGAAGTTAATTATTGAACATGAAACTACATTTGCCAAACCTTTACACTTTACACTATACCTTACGCTTAGCCACGAACTTGCCAAAAACACCATGGATATCAAAACGCTAGTATGCAAAGACCGTTAATAGACTGAATGCAAATGCAGATGCACATACGGTTTTGTACTGGGTCATGTGCTTGCTGTGGACGATGCCTTTACTGTAGGCAGCAGAGAGACAGAAACTGTCCATTCCAAGACTGACGTTCAATACCTCCCACATGTTACTTGTGCCAAGGGGATTCTGCACAGCAATCAACGTCATTTAATTGATCAACATTTATTCAACAACACACTTCGGTATCAAACACACACACATACAGATACAAATGGACAAACAGTGACAGAACATACACGGTGTTTCATAAAAAGACCCCTTTTTGTTTTTTTCATAATTTACTCAAATGATGATCAATTTACACAAAATTTGTATCAGTTGCAGCCGAAAAAAATACTAATTCAAAATATTGCAACAAAATATGGCAGTTGATTGAATATTCTTTGCTAGTCCTGACGTAATGCTGATGTCATAATGTGTCAGGGTACATGCTGGATAGTCTCAACTGGTGCTGTCAGTTGCTACCCTGCTTCGATGGTAACACTGTGGAATCCTATGCGGCAGGTGACGCTCCATAGCTCTGAGATGGGCTTCCCATTAAGAGCTATAACATTACTTTTGACTTTTGATTTCCACTGCAGTTAGCGCTTTCTGATAAAGAAAATTTGCATGCTGTAAGTATCAGCTGATGCCAGAATTTGGCGTTGTTTCTGCTCTGAACGGCGTATGCGAAAAAAGCGCTGCAATTTCTGCAGGTTTAAACCCATGCTAAAATATTTTGCTCAGTATAAATTACAATGTTGCTGTCTAATTATAAAACACTGCATTTCAAACAATTTGTTCTCAGTGACGAACTATGCCTCAACAACCAAAAACTAGAAAACAACCAGATCCTGCCTTTTGGTGCATAACCGTGACAATAAGACATTACATGCATACCATGTGTTGTTCATATTAAAACAATTATTAACAGTAAAGTATATTGATTTGGTATTATGACGACACATCATGACTGAACTCAACTTACAGCAAAGAGCTTGGAGAAGAGTTCAATGGTTTTCTGCTTGGAAATGTCCGAGGAATGCAACCGTTCTATTTCTAGCATAATATCTCTGGAAGCTCGACCGGCCATCAGTGGTGGTGTACCAACAGCCATTGCCTTCTCTGCACAGAGATACAGGGTAACGCGTAAAACGTGAAACATGCATGTTGTGCGTAGATCGAACGATCAAACCGTTTTTGGAAAGAATTATCCTCGATCGCGGCAGTGAAGAGTGGTCATGTTGGTGGTTCAAGTGTTCAGCATAAGCACCCTTTAGTGCACTGACTAAGGCTATCTTGTTTCCAAAACTGTTTCATTGCTTTACACAGTAAAAAGAAAAAGGTAAAGGTGATCTATAGCTCTTGATAGAAAATTAGAACAAAAAACTTTTACAGTTTACAAAGCTATGTAAGGGCGATGAGTCAACACTCAAAAATGGCAAAAATGGTTTTGGGGCGGTATTATCACATGTTGAATTCCAGAATGATGCACTGGACAAATTCCATGTTCACTTGAACATTATCTTGTAGTTTAACGTGCTTACTAAGGCAAAACACTCATGAAATTCTGAACAGCAATTCTGAAAAAAAACACCATCTTAAGACCAACAGCCAGTGACAACTTTATCCTGCTAAGTGATATCCTGTTAACATATTTTCAGCAATCATGTGACAGGCAGAGAGATGAACAGAGAGAAACAGCTATAATTACGACACAGCAAACACGAGGCTCAGCTAATGTGTGACGGAAATAATTAAGCAACTCAATGCAAACATAACACAAAGTAAATTGTGCAATTTAAGCACAAACAACGCAACCAGCCAGAAAAATGGATAGCAGTTTATACTGAATAATATAATGCAACCAGTGTCATAAACGACAGGCACTCAGAGGACCTAGATCCATCACTAAAAATTCGAAAGTTTCGCTCAAAAAAAGTTCACTGTGCTGATTTTAATGTCCAAAATGTTTTAAAACTCACCTACTATCACCTTAATTTCCAAAAAAAATTTCTGTGGGTGATATCCCTGAATAAGTTCACGTGATATGGAAATAGACGGTTGACTGTTTATACTGCTGCCACATTTTGTTGATTTTTGCTGTCAGTTACTGTCGTCAGTACTTTATTCTGCCATGCTTCACCAACAATCTGGAATAATCTGCCCAAAACTGTTATTTCTGACATAACTGTATCTACTGATACCTTCAAATCTAGGCTTAAAACTGCTCTATACAGTCGTACGTTCCTCCAATGACATGTGACCTTATCTGCACTTAAGATTCTTCACCTTGTAAAAGACCTAACGTGCATTATAAACCCAGTATAATATAATATAATAATACCAGTTAAATGAGAGAAGAAATAGGGAGGGAAAAGAAAGCGACGAGACAGAAGGGAAGAAAAAGAGATGGAAAGGAAAAAAGGGAAGAAAGTAGAATGTGAGAGAGGGAAGAAAATGGGGAAAAAATAGGGGAAAGAGGAGAAGAGAAAAAGCATAGGAAAAAAAGAAAAAAAGAGGAAAAAAAGGAAGGAAAGGAGAAAAAAAACCCTAATTCAAATTTCTGGCTACGCTACTAGATGCAACAGAATAATACGTGAGCAGAATAACATGTGAACGAAGTGTTAGTTGTAGTCTTTTCTACAGGTTATTCACGGATGAAAGAAATATCGTATTGAAATCGCATTGGCTTACCTTTGCCATTCACTATAAACACAACAAGACAATGACAGCTACACGTACAGTGAAGCAACAGTTATCTTAAGTAACTCTGCCACATTCAAAAGTCACTCAAACTTCCACATCGACTACAGAGTTACAATTAAAACAGAACTGCCAATTGTGATTCAGCCTCAATACAATACTCATACTGCTATTGTTTTAAGTCAATCAATCAAAACATCACTAAGCAGCCTATCGATGATGATGACGATAGTCTTTATTAAAGCAATCAACAAACACACCACTGTTAAACACAATGAACAACAACTGATAAGCTAAAAACAACAGACAACATCGTAATCTTAGTCTAAAGTGTCTTGTTTGTTTACCAATGTAATTGCTGCCTATTGCTAATTTTTTAACATATATATTTTACAAGGTAGTGTAGCAACACAGGTACAGTGTGGTAGGACATTCAAAAATCACATTATTGCCAATTGTCCAAAGAGTGCGCCAGTAAAAGAATTTTGAAAATCACCCAATATTTTGTGAAAATACGGAAATAACAACGTGTGACGTTTTTTGGGACACAGTGTACTTTGTAGCAGGGTAATGTTAAGAACAAAGAGGCATACAGCAGACATATAGACTAAACAAAACAAATAAGATGAAAATTTTGCCACACGTAATGATAATTTCAATGCAGCTAAAATGCATGAAAATGCATGCAAACACTACCAGACCTGGTGAGATGACTATTTCTTTCCACGGCCGGGAGCAAAGAATATTGATATCAAGAGGTTGAACAAGTCGAGCAATGGACCACACTCTAAGTGTTGAATCACGTGAGCACGAGGTAACAATGAACGGTCTTTCTACATGGCAAGCCAGGCCTACAAATGAATAGAACCATTCAGATTTACTAGTTCTATATTGAGATACATCTCAAGCTAACCGATGTACTATGACCAACATGCCAAGATGCAGGCATTGACACGACTGATACAAAGCAGTGAACTTGAGGCAATTTGTCTATCGCTTTGTAATCATGCAAATTCAAACAATTTCTGCCCTTTTTCTAAAACAGTTGAAGACGAGCAATTATTGGTGTGCGCTAGAATTATAACCAGCTGCACACAGACAGCAGTAATTATCTAGAATGCAAAAAACGAAAATCAGAAATGTTTTTCCCAAATGTCTTCGGAACTACAGTTACTCCTTGTCATCACTCTTAAAATGTGTGTCGCAGCGCGAAATAGTGAAAAATTTACTAAAACCCTTATTTTGGAAGTTCAAGGTCGTTCAAGTTCATCGATATTGATACGCCTAAAAACCTTGTAACAAATGCTTGTTATAATACGCAGCATGCCTGTGCTGATCTGCAACCATTTTCATGCTGGGTGAGCCAATAGCAGTAAAATATGAACTTTTGGGGGTACCCCTCTCTGACACCCTTGTTTGAGGGGAATCCTTTCACCCAGGGTCACGAAATTTTGTCACAGAAAACTAGATTCATGATTCTAGCTTGCACCGTTTTGATACAATCGCAGAGCACGATGGACAAAGACAGACAGACAGACGAACGCCTGGACGATGGCTAAGACGCGCAAAGCATTACATGGTGTTGCACGTAAAAAAACGTTCACACTACGTATGTCAACAGATTAAGCCAGAATGCACTACGTGTACTTATTTAAAGTTAATAAAAGTCTCGATTTTAAGGCGAGTACAGAGGGACAGAAATAAACTGAACTTAACTGACGTGACCAATCTCTATCATAGGTCAGTTAAGTTAAGTTAATTAAGTTAATAAAGTTCTTAAGTTAAGTTAAGTTCAGTGTTCAGTTCTGTCGCTTTGTATGCTCCTTTATCCAGTCACTGACCATAGACGTCAGCACCGTGATCCTGGATGATATCAATGCACGCTCCATCCCGAGTGTCCCAGATGCGGATGCTGTAGTCCCAGCTACCGGACATGAGCAGATACGGTATCTCTGGGTTCCACAGTAGACCACGGACCGGACCGGTGTGTCCATGAAAGACCCGTATTGCTCCACCCTCTTGCGTGTAATCCCACATCCGTACAGTGCTACATGTGCAAAGAAGAATACCCAAAGCAACGACAGCATCATTTCTCATTTTTTGGCCAACCGTACTAATGGTTGTGCCTATGACACAAGCTGTCGTATGTTTGTTGTTGGTCTGTCATTTACGTATATACTGTGGCTAAATGGTACATCGTAGGGGGTCGGCAATGGTACCAATGGATAGGGCGAGTCCCTATAGACTGTCAGTAGTATTTATGTTAGTACCAAAAGTGGTTTGTGAAATTTTCAACGCATAGTTTCTGCCTGCAGCCATCACCCACGTGGACCTATCAATAGCTTGTAGCATTCCAATACTAGCGATAGCACAGCATGTATGAAACTGTAGGCTACTTTCCTCTGGGAAATCGTTTTCCCTCCATGACCAGAAATTAGATGCTGGCTTTCAAACATAGTTGATATGGTTGGCCCACCTTAGCGAAAGCTGGGCTTCTTGATGAAATTTTTATTGCACAACGGATGCAGTATAAAGCTTGGTATAGTCTGTCAATCCATTCATCTATAACGTTGAAGTAGGCTTATTGCGGCCACATGTGCAACTTGCAAGTAATAACAAGTAAAGCCCTGCTATCAAAAAAGGGAACGTGCAACAGCTGCGGTGCACTGCCGTACGCTAGTGATCAGTAGACTTCATCTGTAGATCTCATCCGTATGGCTTTTGGCTACAGTTTCAAAGAAAGCGCAGTAAAACAAAATCATTCGCCAGAGGCCGCCAGACGAACCGCGGCTAGTGTCTAGTGTTTTACTCGTACTCATCAGAGGGCGCCACCTATCACTCTGCCAACGGCGTATCGGCTGGTTATCGCAAATTTTACTTACCCCCTTCTCATTTAACGCCCTCGTCCGGGATGACCCCTTTCGAATTTATGGAAAAGCTTTACTGGCCCTAAAACTAGAGTCTTCCACGCAGCCGACAGTGAAAATTTGGTGATCCTAGCTTGCATCGTTTTTGACTGAATCACCCGTGTGACAGACGGACGGACGGACGGATGGACGGACAGAACAGCCATGGCTAAGACGTGCTACAGCAGTAACTGCTGTTACGCGTAAAAATAACTGGCGTAGACTTTTCTAACAGTATTTTAATAGTAATGGCCAGGTGAGAATTAGAACATCAAGCTAAATTCATTAAAAAATCAATTTCAAATTCTTCTATTGGTAACCAGCAAATTCTAATACAGAAAGCTGTGCAATGAGTGTGCGTGCAGTCAAATTTTTGCCCAACGCTATCACAAAGCCTACAGAAACCCGACAATATTTTACTGAAATACAAACAATCTCAATACCAAATAAAACTCAGTTAACTCTATACAACGTACTGTATACCAATTAAAACCAATAAAAAATATTCAAATTATTTCAGATCTAAGTTCTAACAGTTATTGCCAAAAGTAGTCTGTCACATTCAACTAACTTTTGTGTGCAGATAAGTATTTAAATGTGCCAGATAAATAGTACGCTAATTTGATCAATTTGCAACCTATATATAAATGTGTTTTGATGAATAATTCAATAATAAATTATGTCGATAGAAAATTGAATAAAGAACAGAGACTGACTTGTCATCAGATCCACTGACTAATATTCCTTCCCTCAGTGGACACCATTTGACACGAAACACCTTTGCAGTATGACCTAGCAACAACAAAACTATAACTGTATTGCTTAGACACAGTTTCACTTTTTGCTACTATGCATTCAAATTTTTTAGAGAAACAGCTGAAATGAAGAAAGTTTCCAAAAATTGTCTGTATCCCAAATGATATTTTTAAAAACAGCTAAAATTGGTTAAAACCGAAAATAAGACAAAGACAACCAAAATTGGATTCAGTTGTACACTGGCAATGATATACTGCAATGTAAATGTTAGTGGACCGATAAAGCATGATCGCCGTGCAAATCGTACTGCAAAATACTTTTTAAAAAACAATTTTTAAAGCTTTTTCACAAAACTTCAAAATGACAACAGTCCAAATTTAAGATGTTTCTATTTGTTGAGCAATTTATAATACAAATCAAATTTAATTTCGTATTGTAATTGTGATCTTTGATGCCGTAGAGCTTGCTGTAGAGCGCGTCAGTGGAACGATGTGTCGGTCATCCGTCCATGGGTAACAGATGTATTGTGGCTAAATAGTGCAAGATAAGGCTTAGGCTGTTATTGATCACTAATAGGATATCACATACGCCCTTTCAGGAGAGGTGAAAATCATTGACCATAGACGACCTTGAAGATCAGTTTTGCATCAGAAACTGTATAGGTTGTAGCGTGTCTTCCCTAGCGACAGCTAGGCTTCTTGTTGAGTTCTGACTTCATGTCACTCACTCAATAAAAACGTCGTGACATCGGGAATGGTATATTGTGTGGGATGTTTGTCTTCAGTCTTAAAATTTATGTCCCATCTTCTTTGTACACTGAAACCTAACAAACTTTAAAAAACCAAACACCTAAAAATATTTTCAAATAAAAACCTAGGTTTTCCAGCGCTGTGTGCAAATGACGGACGTTTTAATTACCAGTGAATTTCTTGAGTTCTTTGTCAATGCTCGTTGCCAAGTAGTAAACACGCACACACTTGTCGTTGCAGCCCGTCGCTAGGATGTCACTGCGTAGAAAAAAGTCACAGGATATGAACGTTACAGCAGCAGCCAGTCCACTACTTGCTAGCTGCTCGCTAAATAATCTTTGACTGAATTCAGCTGTGAGTGAGTCTAAAGCCAATACCAGTCGCTCAGCTTCTATCAGTAGCTCTTCTGCCGTCATCACTGAACTACCGTAACAACGTTAAGGTAGCTTGGTAGTTTAATGGTGGAATGTATGACTTGCGATCGGAAAGGTGCGGGTTCAACTCCCAGTCGGGAAGCTGTCAAGTGATAACACCCAGGTCAACTCAGTCTTCTATCCCTCCAGGGATCGAGTACCAGTCTGTCTGGTGGGGGTTGAGGCAGGGAATGTTCACCTGTGTCGGGCGGCAGATAACAGCGTGTGATCCCATGTGGTAGGTGACGCTCAGTAGCTTTGGGATGGGTTTCCAATGAAAAGCTATGGCCTTTAACCCTTTAAACGTCACCGTGGCATATATGTGTGGACTGCATGACACACTCCTGCATTCTGCTAAAGATTTGGGTGCAATAAGATTCCATCTAAAAAAAATGCTTGTTTGGTCTCCAGTAACACTGTATTTAGACAGAGGCCGTGGTCCCTTGATGGAAAGGCGTTTTTTGGCAGGGTAGGGGTCCCAACCTCTACTCAAAATTTGCCCTGCAAGCAGTGACAAATGAGTCTCAAATCTCAACTTCTCAAGCGAGGATATCTGCAGTGTCAAATGACCTTTGTATGTGATTACAAGTAAACAAGAAATCTGAGCTAATGCTCGTGAGACACGCGAGAGCCTATAGCAGTTCCCGTTCGGTCACAGGTAATCTTAGTCTATCTCTATTTATTTTGTCGCAATTCACTCTTCTGCCGCCAAAAAATCACTAAAACCCCTTATTTTAGGGTTCAAGGTGAATCAAAGTCATCAATGTTAACAATTCTAAAAAGATCGTCGCCAGTGCATGTTATGTTAAGCAGCAGGTCTGTGCCTATCTGCAACCATTTTCACGCTAGACAAGCCACATCAGACAAATAACCACTTATTAAAAGGGTACCCCTCTTTGACCCCCACATGCGCAAACCTCTGAACCTAAACGGTCCGGACTTTGACTGCTAAAATCTACATTCAAAATTTCATACGCAAGTTGTCTTGGTCTATCTCCAGCCTTACAGTGCAATTTACTGTTGAAATGCAGGTTGCAACCCGAAATCGCAAAAAAATTCACCAAAACCCCCTACTTTGGAGGTTCAAGGTCATTCAAGGTCATCGATGTTGACATTCCTAAGAAGCTCGTCGCCAGTGCTTGTTAAGATAAGCAGCATGTCTGTGCCTATCTGCAACCATTTTCACGTTAGACGAGCCAATAACGGTAGAATAATGTCGTTTTAAGGAGGATGCCCCTCTTTCTCCCTCTCATTCGTGGGGTTTCCCTTTACCCAGCGGCGTGAAATTTTGTCACAAAATACTAGAGACCCTAGGCTATCATACGGTGGAAACCCGAAGTCTCTATCTCACCTGGTCTTGGAACGGTACCGGGATGTGTCAGACACCAAGACACCAAAACAGACAGACAGACATCAAGACAGGATTACCATAGCTAATACGTGTAAGTAGCGATGCTAGCTCTCGAGCGTAAACAGGGGACCTCTAGCAATTGCCGGACAAAAGTTTTCTCCGAGATCGAATTTCCTACTTGATGTTCAACCCAAAGTAGCAAAGCATAGAAAACGAAGCCTTTGACTTGACTTTTATCTAACCTTAAAACAGAACCAAGCAAAGCCTCACCATTAGATATCTCGATCTGCAATCCCGATTTAACCATGCACAAAAAATTGGCTGTAGGCATATTGTAAAAATAACTGCAATGTCTATCCATATATCACGCATGCATACACAATTACACATTTATACTTTCAGCTTATGTTTAACTATAGATACACAGTCAGATACTTCTGCACACCAGAAGTATTTAACAAAAATACTTTTTATAAAAAATATTATTAGATTGTGACCAATCTAACGTACTCCTTGCACGCATCATTTTTTGTATTCTTGTAAGAGCTTTTTCGTTTCTTTCGACTTGTATTAGAGACCAGGTGTCTAATTGAGACCCATTTAATATTATATTAATAGTGACTGACGTCGAGGTCGTTATTGCAAATTGTCTCTCCAAAGTCCATAAAATATTGCCCAGTTTTAGTAACTGAGAAAAAAATTTCCAATAATGGTCGATGACACTAGTTGCCATTTGTCTTGTTATACCTCAACGCATGCATCTATCTGGCACTGTTATGAAGATATGACACTTCAAAGATAATAGGGTCACGACCTTGATTTTTTGGGGTCACGTGACGTCATCGGTCATGTGACCATTCGACTCGTGGTGGTCGACTTCCTATGGGTGGTCTATAGTGACCATGCGGCTATCTAGCACCGTTATAGAGATATGACCATTTGAAGTTTTTCCAGGAAGGTTCTTCCAGAAACAGAGATCGGTCGTTAGTCGGTTGTCGGTCGATCAATCCTCAATATTACACTGATCTCATATACTCCTCTTCGCTACGTTAGGAACATAGCGCACAAAGAGTAAAAAACTGGTGTACAGCTTTGTATGTAATATGACTCGTACATACGCATTATGTGGGCTCCAGTCACAGCCATACACAGCGTCAGGATGCTGGTACTTCATAACCAGGCTGCCTTCAAAATTCCTTATAACACTAAAACAAGTATGACAGACACAACACATAACAACAACACATAAGCAAATTTGAAGCAATCCCAACTGACATTCAGTAGATATAGACAATACTCAACACTCAACATTTAACACTCCAAATGCAATGTGTTGTAAAAAGTATTATCACAATATTCTTCTATCTAAGCAAAATTTCTTCCCTATTTTTTGCCACAACAGCAATCATGTCTGAGTTCTTACGACACGTTTATATTGAACAAAAACGTTTTACTTAGCAGAATCTGTCTACATGCATGCAAGTACTGCAAAACAAAAACTGAATGTACTTTTTTAAAAAAAACAAAAACAAATTACTTGGCGTGGTTGATGCAGTAGTGTGTCAGCTATGTTAGTCTGCTGCTAGTAAATTAATTATCACTTTTGCTGTCGAATCATAGAGATACGGTAAGTTGTTTGTATGCGGAAAAACCTGTATTTGTTACACGCTGTTTAATGGCAAACAAAGTGTAACCATAAAATACTTCCTATGTAATCAAACTTGATAGCATCATTAACCAACTGATTAAGTGGAAGATCACTACACACCAGTAGCCATCGCTGCCAGTTGAAGCTATGCGCCGACTGTCTTTCTGGTTCCAAGCAACCGTGAATATACTTGCATTGTTCCTGTGCTACACAAACAAAAGTATTAAAATGTGAAAATGTAAGGCATGCAGTGTGGACTACCAGAAAATATCTCAGGGCAAAAAGTGTCTCTACCCTGTATTTGCAGAATCCTACATACAGCAACCATAAGAAATTGCATCATGTGCAAACAAGTTAATCATCATCTCAGACAGTAATGACAATATGTATGGATATAAGGCTGTAAAGTGGAAATATAGAATCTAAGATAATGATCTGAAGATAAAAACAGCAGTCAAACATAAAAACAAACTAACTGCACCAGAACAGAACAGAACAGCTAGTTAGTGAAAAAGGCAGATGGATTTGCAATGCACATAGGAGAAAACTGGACAAATAGATGGAACGCGTGCATAAGCTGTGGGAAATGGGTTTGTAAATAACATAATGATGTGATAGGGCAAGAGACACCTATAACAATTATTCCATGGCCACCTTTTAGGTTTAGCTCTCCAAGAAAGCCTTTAAACTTAAAAATTGCTGGACAGGACACTAGAGGTCAAACGCTCAAATGATACTGCTGAAACAATGATAACAATTGTTGCGAATCAAACAAATTCTAAATGTGTGGACACATTTATTCATATTTACAAATACAATTCATGAACACGATAAAACGTTTCTCATATGCCATCCCATGTAATTAACAACAATGATGGCAGCCAGAAGATGTTTAACCTCAGTCAGACGATGGACAACCTTTCCTTTCTCCACATCAAGTATGAAAGCACCGTTCTTTGACGTCGAGGCGACAATGCAGTGAAGGTCAGCAGGAGACCAGCTGAGTGAATAGATCACTCCTTCATTGCCAGCCGACGTAAACGTCTGCACACACAACACACAGTTGATAGAACTAGACATTTAGGTCAAGGCCCAACGTGAGGCTGCCCAGTGACATAAATCCTACTGGAGGAGTCTTCATCAAGCTGCCGATGTGGTAAAATGCTCGTCCATCCAAAACCCCTCAACGGATCAATCAATCAATCAGTCAGTCAACAAATTTGGCCTCCTTCCCCTAATTTTGGTCTTGATCCATTGTCCAGTTTCAGAAAAAAAAGTGTAAAAGTAAAAGAATGAAATAAAATAAACACAGCAAAAACATAACGCCGCCAGTTACTATGTATGAGCGGCATAGCAAATAACTATTCTCATCAAAGTAACTAATTTAAAGTGTAACAGATGTATAAAATACTACTACCATAATTTATTCTACCACCATACTATCATCATCATCACCACCGACCAACACTACTACCAGTTTTGGTTTAAGTGGCCTATTTTCATAATCCATATAATCCATGTTAGATCATTACGTTGCATACATTAGCTTGTGTATGTTACCCTGTGTATACATATACACATTCAAATAAAAGAAAAAGGCAAATTAATAGGTACCGGTTTTAGTGTCGTCATGTCCCAGATTTTGATTGTTCCATCAAAACTTCCAGTGGCCAAAACATCCGGATCATCGGGGTGAAACTGGCAGTCAAAGATCGTCTCAATGTGACCCTAATGCAAACACAACAAATGCCAATGATGAATGTCTAGTGATAAAATCGACAAAAATATTTCCCTGGAAATGAAAAATTTATTACCACACCACCAAAAATGAACATCAAATATTAAACGACTTTAATGTAAATGCATAAATGCAATTAGATGAACTCAGACAGCAAAGCATCCATCGAAATATCTAGCTTCCTTTCACAGTATTAAACCCCAATACGTTTGTTACACATTCAGGCTCATTACATAACCTGACGCTGTTAGGTAAATAACAGTAAAATGCTGGTATTTCACTAAAATACACTGTGAATATAAAAATGTGGCAAATGAGGGTGGGATCATTGAATTCTGACCCACCCTTTTGGGCCGCAAAAACTTCAAAATTTCGTCAAAAATTTGCTTGTAACTTTCTGAGTTATCTTGCATACAGATAAATTGACAGAAACATGCAAACAGCTAGATGCCAGTTAAACATAACCTTCCACGTTCAGTAGATGTAATAAAGAATCCAAGAACTCGCACATACAAAAGACATGATCTATACAGTATATACAACACTCACCAATTCTCGTAGAAAATTCCAGCGGCGTTTGGACAGATCATAAATGCCGACGCCACCATCCATGAACGTGCAGAGCACCTGAGCAGGAGGAACGACAGCAGCTACTGCAGAAACTGATGAACTTGTGATATCTGTGCCATTGTTCAACTGCACACGATGCTCTGCATTACACTGCTGCCTTGTGACACTGACCTGGTCTGTGCATGGAAGAACTATCATTGACCGAAAGCAGGTCTTTTTCAGTCGGAGATTCTCAAGCGGAGTAGTTTTCGACACGCTCCACATTCTCAGTATGCCGGTGTGCATGTCTGTCAGACACCAATACCCATATCACTGTTCTGCTAGTGTTAACATAACATAACTTAGTGAGCCTACCCTTAATGTGAACAGTCAGTGCTCTGGACCTTAACAAAATAGCACCATTGAAGCCCATTTGCCAAATGCATTTCGGCGTCTTTTGAAATCAAAAACACATTTTATGGTACTTAGCACAAACAACGCAATACTGAAAAAAAGTTAAACAGTAAAAAACATAATTTTTATGCCCTAGAATTATAATGTTTTTTCTCTAAAACACGTCAAAAATTTCCCTGATAATTTGGTTACACAAGAGTACAAAACTGACTGTGTAAACAACTGAAAACATTAGTAATATAAAAGCCAGAAGGACTACTGTAAACATTACAATATCTATAACCAAAACTATCAATAGTTTTTCTCAGCTACCAACAGGCTAACTCACCTCCGGAGAGAAACATGCCCGGTGCAGACAGAATCCAGGCAAGTGTGTGAACCTCTGCAGCGGCACTGGGTAACTGAAAGTATGTAAGAACAGATGCCGTGTTGCTGTCTACAAGCATTATATTGCTGCGTGCTGTGCTGACGAGCAGATAGTCAGTGGACAGCGGATCCCACTCAATGCTCTTTACTCGATCCAGCAAATTCTCTGACACATCGGCATCGTCCGGCCGCAACACATGTTTCAGTGACTTCTGACCTGTGTGGTTGCAAAATAACAAGTTCTCAGAGGACACTCAACTCAACAGCAAATGCAGAATTATATCCACTGCTGGACAGCAAAAATGTGTGAACTAAAATCTAATCGTGGCATTTTCTGTTAAAATGTGACACAGTTTACCACTGAAAGTGACATTATCATGCAATACTCGAATCTAAACTTAAAACCTATGCATTGTCTCTGTCACTTTCCAGATTTGTGACTTCAGACTGACTAAGTGCTTCATTACATTAACTTAAAATTTTTTTGTAATAAAATGTTATGTTATGTAATGACAGCCATTTACCTGCTGCAAATATTGAGATGCTTCCATCCACATGACCCAAAGCAATTTTATCTCGCTGTCGTGGATGACACCTCATCTGACAGACATCTGATGAGAATCCTTTGACTTCACTGTGGCTGGCTATGTAACGATTCTCTTCCAAGCTGTCTGTGCTGCTGCACCACAGAATTAACGGTCCTCGCTTTCCGATAAATGCAATCCCAAAGGGATTAGGTAAACCCCATGTGACGGAACATGGAATGGCACTTCCTTCACTAAGTGTAACACTGGACATGACTTGCTGTTCAGCGACATTCCAGATAATTACGGTAAAATCTGCACTGGTGCTGACAATCATATCTACATCATGTGGACACCAAGCAATTGCTGTTATGGTCTTCTTATGCTCTGACTGGATTGAATGCAGCCGATACTCACAAGAAACAACATCCCACTGCAACAAAGGCAGCCATTGATTGTCAGAATTTAATTAATATTTACTGTAATCATGTAAACTTTCAAACACACACAACAGCAAAACAGACACCAAAAAATATCTGTAATGACATACCGTGGTTAAGAAAATTATTTTAAATATTATTATTTGCAAAACTATCACAAAAATGATTTATAATTTTTTTAAATACAGCATTTTTACAGCAAAAAATTTACATTGTTTGCAATCCTGTAAACCACACTACAACTACCGGGTAGTTGCAAATTCAGGCTCGACACAACACTGCTGGTGTTATACTTGCTGACATCCAGCAAATATTAAACATTAAAGCATCAGTATTCCACATATTTTTATCATGAGAGAAAAATCTTCTTTTAATTCCTGAATCAGAATCATGATCTAAAGAGCCACCAAAATGTAATAGATTATTCTTGTGCTACTCCACAGTCCACACCCTTTGAAATCAATAACTTTCAAGTAATCTTATAAACGGAGAGATGCAGAATCTGGTAAAAATACTATGTCCTGCCTTCATATAATTAACAAATCAGTTTAGTACGGAATAATAAGAATCAGCAAATGCTACTGCTGTACCTGGTAGATATAAATGGCCAATGTAGCACAGTACGCAAATCGATCTCTGCAGGCAGCACAAACGTCCAAATTCCAAGGCTGGCATCCTGCAGCTACCAGCCCAATCTGCTTTGCCAGCGACATTTGATTACATCATCCACTAAAATACCAAATAAAATAACAGAGTCAACTAGAGAAAACTCATTAATAATGTTTCACTATTACTGCCATTACAATCCTAGCAAATTTTCTTTCTGCAACAGAATTATGAATGTGTGAAACAGTCTGCCCAGTCTGCCACTTGTTCACACAATAATTTTCACATCATGTGATTATAATTTTTGACGTCATAATTTACTTCACAATGAAAAGTCCGAAAGCATCCTTACATGTAAGTCTAGTAGCATATGAATGTGCTGAATTCATCCTGCTTTAGACATCACTAGGAGCGCACAACACTTCCGTAGATGCAGCCCTAGTCAGAGAACCATTTTTATTTTCTACCTTGCATAAGATTGTTCTGAGTGATTAGGTAAAGTCTAACATTAACTGCAGATTCGCTTAGCGTGCAGTGCTGTCTAATGATCACTGCACAAACGAACATACAATCATTGGATCACAATTTGACGATTGGCAGATCCAATGATCAACTCAAGCCTTCTTCTTCTGAGTATGGTCAAATTTCAACAAATTCAAGACTCATGATCAGAGGCATTACAGAGGCAGAGTACAAGCAGTGCTGAGTGCATAACCAGGGGCAACATTTAGCAGGAGGGGGCTGGAGGGGTCTACAAACCCCCCAAGAATTTTATTTTTATTTTTTCCCTGTAAATCATACCTACATAACAGTGTTACTGCTGCAAAATCAGTACGTTACGTAGACTGAGACCCCAAAGATTACTGAATTGCCCAACGATTTACTGAAATGACTCCACTGTGCATAACGTCCATTTTTGGACGATGGGTATTATGCGGAAATGCGGAATGCAGAAAGTAATTTGCGGAATAAAATCTGCAGAATGAAGATGATTGGTTGATGGGCATGATCATGTGATCAGCCCGATTCCGCAAATTGCTGCCAACCTTCCGAGCTTAACGTGCTGGTAATTTGCGGAATGTATGGTGCGGAATTTTATTTTTCAGGCGATTTGACTTTCGTAGGAGTTTTTTGTACTGATGTGTTTTTAAATTCGCATTGAACTATGCATTATTTCAAGTATTTTAAGTAGAGCTAGTATGTATATACATTTTTATATAATTAGTATGTCTTGAGTTGCAATGATAATGGTCAATGTATTTTTATTTAGGCTTATAGTAATGTTACACTGCTGTTTCACGTAAAATGACTTAGTGTCATCTATTAGGCTATTATTAATCCGAAGTTTATACATTAGAGCATAAATTACACAATAATTAGCGATTGTACTTGATTATTTGATTACAGTAACGAAAAAAACAATAAAAATAAGTATGAAATTTAATATTTAGCAGTAAAATATATGGAAATAAACATCAAAATGAAATAAAGTAAAATAACATAACAGTTTAGAAAAATATGCCTATAATTTAAACAAGTAGCGATTGTAATCGATTATTTGAATAAATTAGCGAAAAAAATAATAAAAGCAGTAAAATATAAAGCAATAAATATCAAAATGAAATACGGTAAATTACATAACAGTTTAGAAACTGAGGCCTGAAATTCAAACAAGTAGCAACCAATCAATACTTTATTTTAAAAGAATTTAAAATGACAAAGATGCCATATAACAGCAGCGTTTTTTAACCTAAGCATGAGATATTGCATACAGTAGCCTACATTGCTCAGTAATTAGTGGCAATAAATGCCGGGTGCGGCCAGGGGCGTTATCGATCGGTCGGTCGGTCACTCCGCATATTACCCACCGTTCCGCAGCCTACTTCCGTAGATTTCATTCCGCAAATTACTTTCCACATTCCGCATTCCGCATTTCCGCAAATTACCATCGTCCCCAAAAATGGCCAGATGCAAAAATGTAATTATGATACGGTCGCGACTCCCTTTCTCCACGCGGGGAGTACCGGTACCTCAGACACAGTTTGGTCGAATGTAATCCCTGAAACGTATGGAGGGCGTTGTCAGGAAGACAGTTCCAATCTGACTGACGCATATGCAATACTAAGTAATACCGAAAATCGTAGTTGCAAAACAAGCAAAAACTAAATCTGAAATATTACGAACATTGCAAAAATTATGCTAAACCATGATTACTGCAACTACTCGTAATCGTATATTTTCTAAACTATATCCTTCATCATATCACAGACGTAGCTTGACTAGCTTCGTCACGTGACCAATCATTACCATGATAACCAGGTAGGTCGTAACATAACGTATCGTCTAGCATTCGGACTTCCGTATGCGTTGCGAAGTTCGCGTTTTGGTACCGATTTCAGCCAATGTATATCAACATACTTACAGATTTATTAATGACAGCATTTAACATATTATCAACACAACCTTACTATGTCTGATGCCATAAAAATATGATACTATCTTAGTACATACTAAAATGCTCGTAGTTATATTTATTAATAAAGAAAGTGATTAAAACTGTGATCATAATCGCAAACACTACACGAATATCTGCGAACAGAATTTTAAAATGCAGTTACTGTTTTTTATTCACTGCGTTCAACAACTTTACAGTCAAACTAGACTGCAGCGCGCTTCCCTAGCAACGAGTTGTCAATGTAAACACGTGACGTTCGCTGCGTTCAAAATGACGAATATCGGATGTGTGAACAGGTGGTTTACGCTTAGTACGTTTTGAATATACCGACAAAGCAGAAATTGGCCGTGTGCGATAGATAAGCATGTAAACTGAAGCCGAGTTATTGACTGTCATTCGCGTGTTTTGAAGGCGGAAGGTGTGTTCGGTTTGTGCCAACTAAGTTCGTACTCTGAATGTGATCCGGTATGTCGGAAGCTGTGACGCTAACATGCCAGTCGTGCGACATGACCACGACACAGGCTCCAGGGACCCGCAAGCGAACTGTCTGTCCACACTGCGGTAGCTTTTACCACCAGGACTCGTCGGCAGCGCAAGCGACTACGTCGAACGCTAGCAATACTGCTGACCGTAGAAATAATAATCACCGGCCAAACTCGGCACGCTATGCAGGTCGTCGCCCGTCGTCAGACCGTCTTCCTCACCTGGACTCAAAAAAGGTTGGATTCTGTTAGCTATATTTTCCTTCCATTCAAACATGCATATACATTTGTTATGTGCTTGGTATGACCGAGGTGACAACTGATCTGCAAAAAACCACGTTCTTGTTCCAGCGTTTGTCAGTCGCTGTCCAACGCGTCAACGCCGCTTGTCTGGCTGACACGTTCCCAATCTCCGAGTTCACATCATGACCATTTCAGACAAAATTTCTGTAGCTTAATATTTTAGCACTCTGGAATTGAGTACTGGGGGCTTTAAAAATAAATAAATAACTAGAAAGCAGTCATAGCCCGCAGGTACCTCCGCCAAGGCAATGTTATTCGCCAGGTGGCGTCACCATCTTTGCTTTGCCAGCAGTTCCCTTATGCCCTTTTTAACGCAATGGTAACGAAAATTTTAAAGTGATCCAGAATCCAGGATTCCTGCCATATCACCCCCAAAATTGAACCACTGGTAGTTTGTGCCATGCCCGATATACCCTAAAAGTTTCAGAAAGATCCGTCCATAACTTTTTGAGTTATCTTGCTGACACACAGACAAACAAACAGACAAACGAACAAAAACCGGCAAGAACATTATTTCCTTGGCGGAGGTAAATATTACATTGTTAGACAGCAGTAGCATAGCCAGAAATATCAATTAACAGGGGAAGAGCTAGTCTCCATTTCCCTTCCCTTTTTTGTGCCCTCTTCTTTATTTTCCCGCCCTTCTTACCTCTTCATTCTTTTCCCATTTTTCCCTATTTTCTCCCCTTAATTCTCTTAGAAGTAAAACCCTTAAAATCCAGGTAGAGAGGTCTGGTGAGCGCTGAGAACTCTCCCAGCAAGTTATGGGGCAGAGCCTCAACCGAAATCGAATTTAGTGCATTATAGTTTTAAAACATGAGATCTGCTGAAACTATTTTTTTTAGAATAAACTGACCAAATTAGCAAATTTACTGCAGTTTAAATGTATGCTTATGTCTTGTCTAGAGGGTTTGAAAGGCTGGACCTCCTGAGCCCCCCCCCTTGTCTATGCCACTGCTAGGCAGTCATCATCTAACATTTGCTGAACTAGCTAATTATAATATAGATATTTTAGCAGTTGTTTCTCAGGTTAGGCACACATGACACTTTTTGCAGTTTGTTGTAAACTAATTATTTTTTTCATATATACAATTATTAAAATTTTATATCTGTGTAAAACATTTTGTGTAATGAGCTTTACCTACTGACAGACTGTTAATTTGACTATGCGTAGACTAGACTTTTTTAACAGTGATAAAATCAACTTGCATTGGTTTTGCATAAATGGCATTTTACATAGTTTGTATTTTAGCCATGTGCAGTATTTTAGAACATATTGCAGAAAGTAGGACTTTCACTAAAGCAAACAGACTGCTATGTGTAGGAAAATGGAAAGGTTTCTCATAGCAATGGAATTGGAAAATCTATTGCAAATTTCTTTAAAAACATTGGACATACAAAAGATGGTTTGCAATCAGCTTCACCAAGTGAGCAGCTGCCATCGAGACATCGCCTTGCAAGCAATTCTACTCCTCAGTTTCCCCCAATCTTGCTGGAGCCAGGAATAGATGGCACTAAAAGATCTCCAACTCTACCAGACGGAGATCGGAGATTTTTTGCATCTGCAAATTCGGATGCGAGTCCGACAGGGGATGAAGAATTTTCACAGACAGTTTTACATGAACTGCTCTCAATGTCTTTGGATGAGCTCAAGTAAGCTAACTTAATTTGATTATTATAAATTATGAATAATGAATAGTACCAGCAGTCCAGTTTTTGTAACAGTTTAAATGTTGAAATGTAGAGCAATTGGAGTGCTCAAACAGATTGTTCAGGCAGGCACAGCCTCATAAAAAATAAAAACTTACAAAAAGCTGGGAAAGGACACTCACTCAGTCAGTCTGTAAAAACTAAAAACGTCATGCTGACAGAAAAAACTTAACTTTCAAAGACATAGTCTGCTAATGTAGAGCAACTTTGGAAAAATGGCTGATTTAACAAACGGTAATATATATAGCAGTAGTTGCTGCAACAGCTAAAAAAGAAATAGTGAAATAGTAAACGAAAAAAACTTTTACCTGTTTAGCATGTTCATGTAAAGAAGTGACAAAATGTTTCACAGGTATGTGATTGTGGTCCAAAATGAAAAACTGTGAAAAAAGATGCAGACTTAATTAGAAAAATTTGTCAGCTCAGTGCTGACATGTGATGCAGCCATCCATTTTGCTATACAAATGCAGCACTTGCTTATTTTGAATTTCAATTTGAACTTCACACAACGCTTGGTTGGTATCTGTGAGCCACGAGATAGGCCCTATGCGACTTTTTGTTGAGTTTTTGGACTTCATCTAGTAAGCTTCATTAATTTTTGACTTTTTGAGTTGCGAATTGGCAAATCAGTTACTCCTGTGAAGGAGAATGTTTACACCAATTTTGTTTTTTTATACTTTTCTAGTTTTGATTTTTGAGCGTCTGTGCAACAGACAGATGCATAACCTGTGATGCTGCCTATTATGACGGCCGTGTAGGCCTAATAAGCAATAGCTAGATGGTATTGATTAATGATACAATGAACTTAGCATTTACAGTCAAGCATACAAGTCAAAAGTAAATGGTCACAGGGTGTGTGCTACGCAGTCACGAAGCCAGAAGAAAATTGCAGAAAGAAATGCGATATTGCACAACCAGGAAAATGAGCTGTATAAGGAGTAAAGCGGTGCTGAATGGGAAGGAGACGATCATTAATTTGGTGAAAGACTCTCATAGCTCTGGAATATTTGTTGTATTTCTTTTTAATGAAAATCCGCCATTAATTTACTACATAGGCTCTGAGCGAACAGATAAATGAATAGCGTAAAAGGCGGGGTAGAGTTGGTTTTAAAAATGTGCATCCTAAACCTGCCATTTAGCTGGCAAAAATATCTTCAATATCAATTAAAATTACTTGTACAAAAAACATCTTAATTAATTGTACATTCTCTAAACGTTTGTTTGTAGGTTATCTGTCGCCACAGCTCAGGAGTCTCAGGACTGGAAAACTGTTCTCGACTACTATGCTGCTGTTTTTGAATCGTTCGTTAATATGAACCTCGCTTTCAAAGTAATATCCGTTTGTTTTTGACTGACCGTTGGGTCCAGTATTTGGTACGATGTGTCGTCTGTCTGTCGTCTGTCGTCGTAGTCACTCTTGAAATGTGCGCCGCAGTCAAAACATCACAAGAAAAACACCATAACTCCCTATTTTAGGGGTTCAGGGTCGTTCAAGGTCATCTATGTTGATACCCCTAAAAAGCTTGTCACTGGTGCTTGTTGCGATAAGACAAGACACCATTTTACATTGCGAGACCACATATACGGGGCTAGTGCATCGCGCGGTGTTTGTATGAAAAGAAAAACATAATCCTTCCAACATTTATTGTATACCACCGAGGTAGCGGTCGTAGTAGCCTAGGCCTATGCGTTGGCGTTGAGTGATTCTTACGAAGAGCACTCGTGAAGTCGAATCTCCAGTCGAGCTGTAGACCTGATCGATCATTAGCCCTGCAGAATTACAGACATTGACTGCAGGGCGTAATAGCACGGAGTTTGACTGAGCTCTGTACGGGGGGGGGAGAAGAAGGCGTATGAAGCCAATGCGCGCAGTCAATGCTGTTTGTTCGGGCGCATAGGCTACAATCGATATGCGCGCGTTAGCAACAGCGTGTTGTAAACGGCGGGATTATTGAGCGGGCGCTGGCTGCGAGGCAGGTGCGCCGGCAGACCTGTGTGCCGGGCTACGGCAGCTGACTGTGCGACCGTGCGACGGACTTGTGGATGAAAGTCAGGTCTGCTAGGATGGGTCGATACGGCGCCGCCAAGGCCGACTGCAAACGCTCATAAACTCTTAATTGCGCCAACCACCAGTCAGCCCCATTGGGCAACCACAGCGAACCTACTACCGTCTATCTTTTTTCGTATTTCACTTTTTCTCGTTTCCTGTCTTCCACTCTCTTCCGTTCCATATACTCCGTCTAACCCCCTTAGTCCAGCTACGTTTGAGAGACATGTTACCCCCTATAGGCGGCTCGTGGGAGTTTTTTGTGGGGGAGCAAGGTCAAGAATTCTGCGGGATGGAAGATACTCGGCAGCGTTCAGAGACGGAGCCCTGGTAGACTAGAGAAGCTGAAGCATAGGCCAAGTGTAGAATTCATGATACTGAAAAATCGTTCTATAACACGATAACGTCATAACATCATGTTTAATTACCCATAGGATAGTGAGTGCGTTATTAACGGAGGCCTACTGATGAAGAATCACCATAATAACAGTTCTCTGTGTGTAAGGTGTTTACAAGTTTGAAAACTTCGCATAAAATTGCTAAGTCTACTATGGATATTTCTGTTCGTATGATTGTTGTTGCATTATTGTTGCTCGTCTTATTTTGAAATGGAAGACGGCATTATTCCTTAAGTGACAGGTTGTGGCTAATTCCTCATGTTCCTATATAGTGCAAAGCTTTTGTGGTTTTTTAGGTCGACGCCAGCAAAGACTATAAGACAACAGAAGATTCAGGAATCGACTTTGTTCACGTCTATGGAGTCTATAGCATTTTGTCGTCTCTGGTACGCTTTTTTATTTATTTACTTCAGCAAACCTCAGCTTTGCTCTTTTGTGTATTTCTCATGAAGATTTTGTGTCTTTTTCAGTGCATTTATTTCACTTGTTTTAAAACTAGTGTAAAGATTTTAAAATAGGAGAAATGTAAACAGATTTGGTCACTAGAATTATGAAGTTGTTTGCATGAACGTTTGGAAGTTTGTTTTACCTTTCAGTATTTTGCATAACATCTCTATTCCACTAATAATTTGGCCTGTATCGATACTCGCTCATGAAATTAGTATTTTTCACTAGGCCTAGTTTTTCAGTGTATTTTTGTTGTAGCCACAAGACGTCCACAAAGCCATGCTGAAAGCTGTTATTAACTGCTTGATGAAGGACAAAAGGTCTTTTTATTTTTTTTGTTATTACTATCTGCTTATTTGTTTTACTTGTGTTTTAATTTGGATGTTTCATAGAATAAACCACTTTAACAAAGACTTTTGAAAGGAGTTTAGTAAACACATTACTTGAATCGGTTCGTTTAACCCATTAATGCCTGAATTATTTGTAGTTTGCCGTCAAAGTAGGTGTCCCATTTTTGGGTACGCTAGGCATGAATGGGTTAAGTGATGCTTTTTAAGTACTCTGTGCTGAGACCACCATAGTAACGTGCAATGCTAAAGTGTCTATTCCATGGATAATTTTATCCATATCGATATTCCTTTGCTAAATTAATATTGTTTTTGGTGTGTAACTTATATAAAATGTAACGTTTTACTACTTGCTTTAAGCGTTTCAATGATGAACTTTGCGAAGGTATGATACCTGTATTATGAAACTTGTCACATACAACATATTGTTAATTTGATTTACTCACAGCAATGACACTTAAGTCTGCTTCACTAAAATATTTTGTGACCACCATAATAATAGATAAGCCTACTGAACGTCAAATGATTATCAGTAATTACATTGTCAGTAATCTGAGAGAAAAATTATGACAAGCCAGGCCATGGTGATAGGCCCTGCACGGCAACTGAAATGCAGCTGAGTGTAATTTGTAAATTAAAGCTAGTTTAACACGATATTTTGTAACAATAATATTATAATTAATTCTCACACTCCTGTGTTGTTGTTGCTGTTGATGCATGCCAGCAGGGCTGAAGAACATTTACGTGTTGGGTAAGAATAAATCTTGAGTGATCGTTTTAATTTTTCTATTAGTACACCATCACAATTGATCCACTATGCTCCGTATGTTTTTTTCTATCAAAAATATCGGTGTGATAGAAGTATTTTTTGCTGCATTCTTAGTATTTTTACCTTGCATCGCATTGCATAATGTCAGAATTGCAAGATTCAGACAGTGCAGAGATTCGGTCAGAAAAGGTGGGGTGTTCATCGAATATGAAGCCACGGTTACAAGCACAGTATGTAGTGTTGAGAGAAGGGTTAGTTAGGCTTATGTATTTTAGCAAGTTGCTGTTTGAGTGGTAAGCCCAAGAACAAATCCAGCGTTGTAAAAGTTGAGAGTTAGTAGATTGGCTGTCAACTGAGAACATGCTGTTGCTGGTTGTCCGTTGCAGCACTTGCAGCAAAGACGATCTCCGAGCTTACATTATTCTGCTTCTGGTATGCAGACGACGTCACTCTACCGTACTGCCCCGCCTTTTTAGGCTTATGTGTTGTAACACTGTGTTTCTTAAAAAACATCCCCAACATTGTAAACTGTAAATTGAAGAAGAATTATTAGATTTTGATAATTTTTGGTACGAGTATTCCCGACCCCTGTTAAGAAATGAAAGGGCATTGATTCATGCCAAATTTGGTGCCATACAAGTCGTAGAACAAAGTGGCCCCGATTTTGGGCCCACCTTGTAGTTGCATCGCAAAGGTCAAGAACAAGATGGCTACAAAGTCAGATATTTAAGAGTTTTTGCGAGAGCAGGGGCATCCACGCTGACGCTGGGACGTCTGATTTTTATTTTACCACGAACAATTGCTTTACTGATAAGTAATCGCTTGAAGTCTATCGTTATATTTCAGCTTGACAGTTTTCAGTGGTTTTCAACGTCAGTCGAGTTTTTGCTGTTTGTGTGCCTGTTTATGGCTTTACAGTGTACGCATGTTTGTATTTAGAATCCACAGTTTCGCAGCATTCCAACGTACATGATATTTGCACATCTGATGCGTCAAATAGCTGCCATGTCCGATCATAATCATCATTTTCTTGTTCACTGGTTTAAACGGTAAGTTCGTCCTCTCATCATCTCTTTTTGTTGTTTTGATACAGTACAAATTACTAAGCATTTTGATTTCAGAACATATATAAAATATTTAACCAAAAAATAGGCCAAGTCAGCAATTCTAACTGGAGAGAAAAAACTAACAAAAAGTAAAAAAAATAACTAAAAAAGAAGACAATGCCTCCGAGGTTTAAATTATCATATGGAATATAAGCAGTTTGTAGCAAACGTATGACGTAGACGTAATAGAGTAAATACAGTAATATAGTAAACGTAGACATGAATAATAAAGCATATTTGAAATAATAATAATACTAAAACGCAGTAGATGCAGGTAACCATATAGAGATCGTCCGTCTGATTTGGTGCAGTATTGAAGCGGTGAAGTTTCGTGAGCTGGTCAGCAAACTGCAAAAGTTCGTCGCCTGTCGACTGTTTCCAAAGAAAGCGGATGATCTGCCGCCGATTTCAAAGTGCGCCTGGTGGATTCCATGCGTCACCAAAGTGATGGCTCTGCTCAGTCAGTAGCTCCTCTTGACGTTTTCATCCTCTGTAGTCTGTTTCTGCACTACGCAACACTACCAGCTATCGGCGTTTTCTCCACTATATAAACTGAAGCATTCAAGTTTTATATAGCAAATATTATATTCAAATTTATTCGTCAAATTATCGACAGCAAAATTCAAAGAAACACACAGCAAGAAACAGTTTCAACTAGTAGATAGCAAACGTCACCTTATTATCTTTATCTAAATTTTTGTCTTTTAGTTCGTCTCATATACAGGCAAAACTGTGTTATACTAACACTGCAGTCGCTTTTGTAATGTGTAGTTCTGTATTAATATTTGTTTTACTTATGACTATATTATTCTAAAATTGGCGTTTTTTTAATTCTTTGTTACTATTCGTGTCATCAAGCCGATAGTTATTAATCGCCTATTTTTAACAAATTAAACACGCATTAGAATCTAGCCCATCATTGATTTAATAAGTGAAACGGCATATTGATAGGTTTGCATGTGTTCTGTTCTGTCACAGATGCGGCGAACAACCTGTGTGACCCGCCACTGATCTCATACTTTGAGTTCTACAATTCATCTTTAGACAGTCTTGATCTGCTAGCTGAGTATTGTACGTGGCAAAATCCGCCGACTCACGGCCAATTACCCGTACCCAGGTCATTGCAATGGACGTTCTTTTGCGCTTACCCGTTATTACGTTGATCAGTCAACTGCTGTAATGGTTTAAAGATGAGAGATTATATTTAGGCAGGCTGCAAGGCGATGATTTTAGAACTTGGTGGTTTATTTTGTTTTAAGGCTTGTAGTTATCGGAATTTCTGTAATGAAAACATCATTTATTACTGCTGCATAGTGTAGGCTCCTGTCTACATTGTGTCTGGAAAAAAGTAACCCCCTATCAACGTAGGCTACAATAAAAATGTCAAATCTAAACGAATTTAAATAAAATTTCGTACATTTATTGCACAATAAATTGCTAAAGAGATCACCCAGTTTCGTTTTAAAATGTTATTTTCTAGTGGAGTTATTAATGAGTGAATATCAATAACAAAATATATCTCCGTCACCAATATTGCGTTGCATACTGCAGTCGCTCGATCGGACGCAATCAACCTAAACAATGACGTGAACAGTAACAAAATGGTATTTTCTGCAGACGATCGTGTTCTGATTAAACTGTCGAGACAAAAGAAAGGGTAGTTTGTCGCAGAATTTCCCAGCAAACCGTGGACACTGTCAGGATTAAACAAACGGTTGTGGAAGATCGACACAGATGGACACTTCAAGTTTTGGGGTGATCCAAACGCCTCTGTAACTAATGTTTGCATTGGCAGAATTAATTAAAATTTTTAACTTCGATTGCCAATAGATGATGCATTGTTGATGTAAAATTTTGCCAGCGAATGTTGTTTGTTGAAGTTACACAGAAGTACAGAGGGATTTACTTATGTAACACCATACTGGAAACGAGTATATTTTGTTATTGATATTCAACAATTAATAACTCCACTAAGAAATAACATTTTTAACAAAATTTGGTAATCATTTCGGCAATTTTTTGTGAATTACATGTACAAAATTTTATTCAGATTCGTTCAGATTTGCCATTTCTATTGTATGATGTCTAAGGGTTACTTTTTTTCCGGACACAGTGTCAATATATTTTGTTAATAATAGTACATACGTACTTACTAATATAAATCGTAATATGTCTTTATTATTTGTAACAGCGAATGCGTTTTGACATTGTTGGAATAAAGAAATGAATGACTGAATAAAAGTATTTCATTTCACGCTGTAACTTGAATAAGTTAGTTGTTTTGTTATGACTGACTGAGCGTATTAACAAGGCCTGTATGTTACAGGTTTAGCTTCTGTCAGTATCCGTTCATTCTTAGCATCAAAGCAAAGCGAACGATCTTGCAGCGAGATTCAGAGCAGCAGATGGTTCACATGGCTCGAGTGAGTATCCAACATCTTGCAGCTTTTGTTTATTCTGCTAACAGTCGCAAAAAATGAGAAAGCTTAAATAATGAATGATAGTTAATGACGAAAAAAATCAATGTGAATTGAAGACCCTGAAAGTATTGTAATCCCTGAATAATCGGAGTAAAATATGTGCATAGTTTGCGATAGGAAGAGTATTTTAAGTAGGGACAATAGGAAATCACGGCAAAGGTGGCAGAAAACACAGCAAACGTTTGTAAAAATTGCAAGAATCACGGGTCAGAATACCATTACATGTCACACTCAACATCTAGCATTGACGACCATCACTAGACCCCTCTACATACAATGCAAGGTTTTCATCTGTAAAATTTTGGTGCCGTGGAGCATTAAAAATACAAATTTATATTGAGCCAGTGGTAACAAAGCACAGGGACTTTGGTAGTAGAGGCACAGTTGTATATTTTTATGTTAAAATCAAACAATTAAGTTTAACCTATGTTAACTAAAGATAAAAAGATCTTGTAAAAAAAGCTAAATTACAGCATTTTGACTAAAAACACGACAAAATCATGGCATATGACGAAAATAACGGTCATCGTGATTTCTTCGTTTCCGTGATTTTCTACTGTGTTTAATTTTAAGGAATAATTTAAGGTGAACTACTCACTTATTTTGTTAGTGATATGTCAGTTTTTTAAAGTATTTATTTCTGAAAGTTTTATGCACTGTGCTGGGTGTCCTGGTGGTGTTTTGACAGCGTTGTTTGGTGTCCAAAGTACAACAGCGGCAGATGCCTGACATCGGAATGCTGTTTCTGAACCTCAGGGTGAGACGATCTCATCTCGTCTCAGATTCTCTCAATGAGGTCTCCATCTTCACCTGTACTTGCAAACCATTATTAGACAACGATTGACCGAACTGATTTTTACACATGACAGCATGTAATGCTTCGCGCGTCTTAGCCATCGTCGAGGTGTCTGTTCGTCTGCCTGTCCATCACACCCTTGAGCCCTATTAAAACGGTGCAAGCTAGGACCTCAAAATCTTCACGATGGCTGCCTCAAGGACTCTAGTTTATCGTGACAAAATTTCGTGCCTCTGGGTGAGGGGTTCCCCTTGAACGAAAGCGACAAACGGCGGTACCCCCCCTTAAAAAGACGTTATTTTGCCACTATTGGCTCGTATTGTGTAAAAACGGTTGCAGATACGTACAGACGTGCTGCTTATTATAACAAGCACTGGTCATAGGCTTTTTAATTTTATTAACACCAATGATTTTGAACGACATTGAACTTTCCAAAAAAGGTTTTGGGTAATTTTTTGGCAATCTTTGGCTGCAGCGCAAAATTCAAGAACGAATTGCGATGAAATGGCTGCAGATAGACAAAGACAACCTGCATATAAAATTTTCAGCGTCAAACATAGATTTTAGTGATCTAAGTCCTGACCCTTTAGGTTCAAGGAAGTCTGCGCACGCGAGCGTCAAAAAGGGGTATTTCAGTTATTTTATCGATATTAGCTTGTCTAGCGTGAAAACAGTTGCAGATAGACAAAGACATGCTGCTTATCAAGCACTGTGACGAACTTTTTCGGGTATCTACCTCGATGACGTTGAACAACCTTGAACTTTTAAAATAAGGGGTTTTGGTGAATTTTTCGCGATTTCGCGCTGCGACACACATTTAAAAAGTGAATTGTGACGAAATGGCTGAAAATAGACCAAGCCAATCTGACAATGTACGAACAGGAACTGCTAAAGCTGTCGCGCGTCTCATGAGCTTTGCTCAAATTACTTGTTATACCAGATATCTGCATCTTAATGACTTAATGAATGGCTAATTTGTTTGCAGAGTTTAGTGCAGCGATACGAAATATCTTGAGCAGTATGAAGTGTGAAAGTGCAGCAGAGTTGATACGGCTTTGAAGTGCACGTGTTAGACAAGGTTGTTAGACCAAGTATAGTGGCTTAGCTGCCTGTGGTTTCATGCACTGTTTTTACCCACCAAAGCAGCTACTGCTTTAGCGTCTCTTAACCATCACAATTCTGTCCGTCCGTCCGTCTGTCTGCCCGTCCGTTACACGGGTAAATCAGTCAAAAACGGTGCAAGATAGGATTACCAAATTTTCACCGTCGCTGCCGGGAAGACTCTAGTTTCAGGAACTGTAAAGCGTTTTCATAAATTCGAAGGGGGTCAGCCCGAACGAAGGCGCTGAATGAGAGGGGGTGGGCAAAATTTGCGATTTTTGGCCAATAAGTCGCTGTATC